>TARA_R110002153_G_scaffold17854_15_pt1 | contig 17473 bp, 15 predicted proteins | sample TARA_R110002153 | Tara Oceans TARA_R110002153 (sample SAMEA4398193) | marine metagenome | biome: Polar Biome; feature: [SRF] surface water layer (ENVO:00010504); material: water (ENVO:00002006), including particulate matter (ENVO:01000060) such as... | depth 5 m
CGTCGAACTGCGGTAAATCGTTTTGCTCTTCAATAATTGCTATCTTAAGCCCTAACAGATCAAGATACTTGCCTAGGTATTTTATACCACCGGTGAAGTGACCTTTTTCCATCGCAATAATTTGGTTACGACTCAAGCCTGTTTGAGTTGAAACATACATTTGCGTCCAACCTTTTTCTTTACGCTTTACAGCTATTAATGAGCCATTATACCAATGCATATTAAATTCTCACCATGACGATAAACATTAACATATATTAACAATAAGATATAAGCAAGCTGGATGTTAATATATATTAACCATTATTAGGCGGAATTTAGACAATACAGTCCCAAGGAAAAGATTCGAAGCTAAACTCTGACTTGTTCAGCTAAAAAGTAATTAGCATAACCTATAATCGTCCTGAGCCCACTAAAACATCGAAGGCGTTTTCGTAAGAGTTCACAAGCAACATATTGACACGGATTTTAATTCCAGCGATTTAGTCGATCTGCTAACACCCTTGAAGAAGCCAACCCGCTTATTCAAGCTCTGTGGGACAGACTGGCACTGTCAAGTTACCCAAGTTGGATGAATAAAGGTACTGTCAAGTTACCGAGATCGGATGAATTGAATGGTGATTTGATTACCTATGCCAAATTTTGGACACAACTAGCCCTACCCAATTCAACGAACGCTCGGTCACGGAATACTCTGTAATTACTCGTTTCATTAAATGGCGACCAAGCCGAAACAGATTATTAACCACCCCATGACATGAGAGAAAACGTTGAACCTGAGCTTGCGATTTAAATCATCTTATTTACCGTACCTCATTTCATGTCAGTTTGGTTCATTAAGTAGCTCGTCAACTTGGCAACACCGATAATAGGGGTCATTTAGGAAACTTTAAAAATGTGTCTTTTTTGTGCCCAAACTTAACTGAAAGCGTTCATTTAACCCTTAATATGCTCATATTGAGATTTAACATTAACGCCAAAAATCCACGCATTACGTGGGATTACGCTGGTTTTAAATATATACGTGAAGTTTGGACTTGATACAGTAAACGTCTTGACATGGTAGGGGTCGGTGGTTCGAGTCCACTCGGTTGTACCAATTTTTCCTGATATTTCATATTTTCATCTGAATTCTTCATTTCTGACAAACTTGTTTTTATTTATCATGTAGCACTTTTAAATCTCCTGTATTTCTTTGTATTTAGTTAACCTGAACTTTGGTTAAGACGTGCCGCTTTTCTTGATATGACGCATCAAGTTATTTGAAACTAGCATGTTGACGAGGCTTGGGATGCCGACTTTTTGATTAATGGGCTGTTAAATACATATATCTATGCAAACGGCAATATCATGGGTGCACAAAGGCTTTCTAGATCACTAAAAAGCCTTGATTGTTTTTAGGGATTATTTGACTTTAATGCCTTCGATATGCAGTTCGAGTTCGACATGTGTAGAAGCAGGGCCAAGATCCATTTTAATCGCAAAATCTTTCAGTCCAATTCTTGTTGTGCCGCTAAAGCCAACGCGATAGCCACCCCAAGGGTCGTCACCTTCCCCCACTTTATTGGCTTCAATAACAATATCTTTGCTCACGCCATGTAGGGTTAAGGTACCTTTAATTTCTAGTTTGTCATCACCTTTATCGACTACCGATGAGCTAACAAACTTTGCGTTGGCAAATTTATCTACTCCAAGAAAATCATCACTTTTTAGGTGCTTATCACGTTCAGCGTGATTGGAATTGACACTAGTTGTATCAATGTTGACTTCAATTTTTGACGCTGAAACATCCTTTTGATCATAACTAAACTTGCCGCCAAAGGTATCAAAGCGCCCCGTGAGCCAGCTGTAGCCTAAATGTTTTATTTTAAAATTAATGGATGCATGTGCACCTTTATCATCAATAACGTAATCGGCGGCGCTGGCTAATGGCGACATCAAGCTAGTTGCTATAGCTGCAGCCATAATCAATTTTTTCATTATTATTCTCCAAATTTAAAGTGAGGTTAAAACCTATTTTTGTTTCTCATCATTCTTAACAGTGTTGTGTCTTTATCAACAATATGGTGCTTTATTGCGGCGACCACATGTACAAACACAATAAACATCATAAAATATGCTACATATTGATGTATAAACCCTGCCTTATCTTCTTGATCTTCGACCAAAGAACCAAAGCCCGGCACATCAAACAATTCAAAATAGGCTATACCACGCCCGTCAGCAGTTGAAATCAAATAGCCGCTGCACATAATCACAAACAATAATACGTATAAGAGAATATGCTTGGCATGGCTGGCGCTACTCTCCCAGTGTTGGTGATTTTTCAAGGGAGCAACTTTGGGTTGGGTCGCTCTCCAAAATACCCGAAACAACATTAATGCAAATAAGCTTAAACCTACACTTTTATGTAATGCAGGAGCTGTTTTATACCAACTATCATAATAAGTAAGATCAACCATCCAGTACCCTAGGGCAAATAAACTAAACACCACTAACGCCACAATCCAGTGTACAACTATGCTTACTAGACCATAATTTTCTTGTGTTTTTTTCATTAAACCATCCTTAAGACATTAGTAATTTTAATGGTTAATATTTAGCTGAGATAACGTAATCTGTGCATCCTATCCTACAACAATATAAGCTGATATTTATATTTCATTACATTGTTGTTAACTTTTACTTATAAAGATAATTATGACGATAGAACAATTAAAAATGCTGGTGATGGTGGCGTAAAAGAAAACCATTAAACAAGCCAGCGAGGTATTATTTAAGACCCAACCAGCGATTAGCCAAGGTATTAGGCAACTCGAAAACCAGCTTGGTCTAACCCTATTTAATCGAGATGGTTATCGGTTGGAGTTAACAGCTAAAGGAAAACAAATTTACCAACATGCATTATTGTTGTTAAATGAAAGTGAACAAATTCAAAAATTGGCAAGTCATTTATCCCAAGGTAACGAGGCAAGCATAACATTAGCCTTTGAGGCTTCATTTGATCTCAATAAAATACTGCCGGTATTAGATAAAACCCAAAGTGAATTTCCTGACACGCAAATTATTATTCGCCAAGAATACATTACCGGTGCTTATGAATCACTGACCGACAATCGTGCTGATATTGTGATATCCGCCGAAAGTAACCATGTACAAATATCTAACGATGTTGATTTAGCTTTTATTTACCAAGGTAGTTTAATCAATGTTGTTGCACCACGTTTACTTATGCGTCATCAAAACTTAACCAGTGTGAAGTCATTGCGTAATGAATATCAAATACTGATCCAAGACTCAGGTAAGGGAACTCAGGGAATAGAGCTTGATGTTCAGCTGGCACAACGTTGTTGGTACGCCAATGATTTTAGTACCAAGAAAAAACTGATACTTAGCGGAATGGGATGGGGAAAATTACCTGAAAATATTATTCAAAACGAACTAGAAAGCGGTGAATTAATAAAACTTGCACTCACAGACGCACAAAACATATTGCAACTGAATTATTGTGCGATGCGACTAAGATCATCCATTCTTGGCCCCGCTGCGAGTAAGTTATGGAACAACTTAGTAATACTCAATCAAAACAATAAGCATGCCCCCCTAAAATAAATAGGTTTTGGACTATCTATCTAGCTATCGATTGGGTTTTGCCCAAAGTAAAACCAAAGCAATTGATAAACACAGTGCTTGTGCCAGTACTATGGATAAAATACTTTCTGGTAACAATGTTGATGCCGCTGAAATCAATCCGGCGAGTGAAAATTGTGTCGCGCCTTTCAAGGCTGCCGCAGTTCCAGTATTAGTGCTGAAATACTCCATATAGCAAGCTTGAATGTTAGGTGAAATAGCACCCATAAAACCAATAGTTAAAACCACCGCAGCCATAAAAAACCAAAGTTGCGGATACAACAAGGTAACTAATAGCAGCAGTACTAAAGCGCACGCTTGTAAACCTAAACTCCATCTGAGGATCACCTCAGGAGTAAAATGATTGAGTAACTTGCGATTAGCGATATTCATCAATAACATCAAAACAACATTAGATGAAAATAGTATTGAAAATAACTGCGGGGAAACCCCAAAATGTTGCTGATAGATAAAAGACGCATGAGTGATAAATAACATTAATACTGAAAATGTAAGGGAGCCTATAAACATTAGTCGCATTGCCGAACGGTTCGACATCACCTGTTTATAACGTTCCCATACATTAACCTTTTCCTGTTGAAGTACTTTTACTTCATTTCTAAACACATAGGTTTTTAATAAAACGATAACTGATAAAGCGTACACCCCAAGAAAGATAAAAATATAGTGCCAATCAATAAAATTCAGGATCAAGGCGCCAATGTTGGGAGCAAGTGCTGGCGCTAACACCATCAGCAAGCCAATTAAACTAAAAAATTTAGCCGCTTCACTACCTGAAATGCGATCCCTAATAAGGGCTGGAACGGTGACAGCAGCACATCCTCCACCAAATGCTTGCAACATTCTGAGTATCAGAAATTCCGATAGGTTTTCTGCAAAAACAAGCATAAAACTGGCAACTGCAAAAATGCCCATACCGAATAACATAATTTTACTGCGCCCAAAATGGTCGGAAAGTGGACCACCACAAAGTTGTCCAATAGCCAGAACAAATATATAAACTGAGATAGTCAATGACACTTGATGAACCGAAACTTGCAAGCTAGCAGCTATAACAGGAAAAGCAGGTAGGTAAGTATCCAGGGCAAATGGACCTAGTGCTATTGTCATGGCTAGTATAATTGCCACTTTAAGAGATTGATTATTTGTTGTCAAAATTGTCATTTGTGGTAATTTTCATCATAGTGGATTGCGTTTTTTGTCACTATTAAAACGGTCAGCATCCATACCTTTTTTCCAATAACCAGTGGCATGGATGTTCAGTCTGTTGAACGCCAGATCGCTCAAAAGCATGCTTTTTACTTCTCGTAATTGACTAGCCTCAAGTCCAATGAATACCTGGCTGTTGCTTGACATGTTAGTTGCCAGATCACGCACACATACAGCCATGTCTTCGGGGTTTTCGTCTTCAATTCGCCAGCTTATTTGCAGCTGTTCTTCCCCGTCCATCGCAATAATGTCGGAGCGTGTTGGCACAGTGACCAATGCCTTGATAGTAGCTTGTGGTTGGATAAATTTTGCATAACCGTTTACCGCATTGACTGAGGTAATATCGCCAATAAGTAAATAACTGCCAGCATTAAAATCTGTTAACTTACGCGCTCCAGGGCCCGCTATACCTAAATAATCACCCACTTTTGCGCCTACAGCCCAATCTGTTGCGGGGCCTTGATGACAATCGATCACGAAGTCAATTACTAACTCTTTGTTGCTGGCATCGAATTCACGAATGGTATAAGAACGTTTGATTGCTGGGTTTTCACCTTTTATATCCAAGTTTGGCAAGGCTTCCCCTGGATGAGGTAATAATACTTTAACATGTGCCCCATCTTGTCCACTTGGAAAACCTGCTAAATCTGGACCACTTAAAACAAAACGTTTTAAATGTGTAGCAATATTATGAATGGCGGTTACTCGGGTTAACCTCACTTTTCTTGACATGTTATTGTTACCTTATGTATACAATTGACCAGTGCACAACATAGTGTTGATTCTTGTCACTTTTGAATATAGTTGATAAAGTCAATTATATTCAAAAGGTTGATAATGTCAACCACTTCATTAATAAGGGAAGTAATATGACGCTTAGAGAATACATTCTTAGCCTCTCACAATTTTACCGGGTCAATATCAGGGCTGCGGTCAATGCTAGTGAGTTAGGTTTAAATGGTATGCATGTGCGATGTCTGCACGTTATTGCTAATACACCAGACTGTACTGCAAATTGTATTGTGAAAAATATGGGCCGCGACAAGGCACAGATTGCCCGTTTAGTGAAGGAGATGATTGCTAAAGGTTGGCTTGAAAAACACCCAAGTAGTGAAGATAAACGTAGTCAGATTTTGTCTTTATCTGCAAGCGGCAGACAACTACAGCAAAAAATCAGTTTGCTTGAAAAAACCATAGAAAACACTATTTTGACAGGGTTGTCAGAGCAAGATGTGGCTGATTTTCAGCGCATCGCCGGAAAAATGTTAGATAATTTATCGGGATCTGTCTCGTAAATGCTAGAGTCAAACTGTAAATTCTGTCGCAGAATGACTTCCTCATTATGATTAAGGCAAACTAAAGCGCACAGTTTCTGGCAGGTATACAAGTATAGTTATGAAGCGGGTATAACGGTAGAGCATGCAGGTTTTGTGGTCACTTTGACTGGGCATTATTAATTAATTTTACGATGCAAGAACTGATTTTCGACAATTCCTTGGATTACCCTCCCCTATACGTGTTTGGTTAATAAGATATCCCATTAACTTAATCGTACCGACAATAGGGATCATTTAAGAAACGTTAAAAATGTGTTTTTTGTGCTGCGCAGCGACGCCTTGCCCAAAGTTGACTGGGCTTTTTAGGTGAACGCTTATTTATAAGGATTGGGATAATAAGTACAGTTGAAGCGACTCCCACTAATTGGATCAGCAAGATTTGGAGTAATGTCTATTCGAACAGGATTAATTGCAACCATAAAAATCAAAGTTAGCGAACAATTTGATTTTTTGAATAAAATTCAAACATTTCATTCTCCAGATCACAACACCACAATTGTCGACAATAAACTCAATCTACACTTGAATAATATAATAAACCAGTTATTATGCTTCCAATAAAATAAAGGTGTCGACAATATTCATTCGGCAAATTAGTCTAATTTTAACCTAGATGTACTTAAATTTATGAAAACACAGAATCCAACGCAACTAGCAGCTGTCACTACTGCGGATAAAGTATTTGAGCAAATACAGCATGCTATTGTTGAAGGTGACATCCCTTCAGGTAGTAAAATAAGCGAACCTGAGTTGGCTAAGCGTTATCAAATAAGCCGTTCAACCTTACGTGAGGCATTAAATCGCTTAGAGAAGTGCCACCTTATTGAAAGAAAGGCAAACATTGGTTCTCGTGTGGTTAATTGTTCTATTGAAGGTTTATTAGAGCTTTATATTACTAGAGAAGCATTGGAAGGTATGGCATGTAGACAAGCGGCAAAAAACATGTCCGATGAAGAAATCTCTCACATGCAAGACATGCTTAAAATTCATGCCCAAACTCAAGATCTCAAAGATGGCGTTGCTTATTATCAGGAAGAAGGAAATCTTGATTTTCACTATAAAGTTATTTTAGGCAGTCATAACAAACAATTAATCGAATTGATCTGTGGCCAGCTATACCACTTAGTGCGCATGTATCGTTGTCAATTTGGGATGCATAGCCCAAGAGCGAGTCAAGCTTTTCAAGAACATGCCAACATAATTCAAGCTATCGCAGACAGAGACGGGGAAATGGCAGAAATGTTAATGCGTCACCATATTGCATCGTCTCGTAAAAATATTGAAAAGAAAATAGCTAAAGGGATAGCCGAAAAAGACATCAAACAAAGTGCTCAAACAGAACAAGTCAACATTCAACTCATTAAGCCTTAAGAGGAAATATACCATGACAAGTCCATTATCTGCAGGCGCAAAATTTCGCCAAGCCTTGGCCAATAATAAACCATTACAAGTTGTCGGCACTATCAATGCGTATAGCGCTATGATGGCGCAGCAAATTGGCCATCAAGCCATCTATTTATCAGGTGGTGGTGTAGCCAATGCCTCTTATGGTCTACCTGATCTTGGCATGACCTCACTTAATGATGTTATTGCTGATGTACAAAGAATTACCAGCGCTTCAAGCTTACCTTTGCTGGTTGATATTGATACTGGTTGGGGTGGTGCTTTTAATATAGCGAAAACTATTCGAGATATGGAAAAAGCCGGTGCCGCAGCTGTGCATATCGAAGATCAAGTCGCCCAAAAGCGTTGTGGTCATCGCCCCAATAAAGAAATTGTTTCGACTGAAGAAATGACTGACCGTATTCGCGCCGCCGTTGATGCCCGTATTAACCCAGACTTTTTCATTATGGCTCGTACCGATGCTTTTGCTCAAGAAGGTCTAGAAGCAGCGCTTGAACGTGCTAAAGCCTATGTGGCAGCAGGTGCTGATGGTATTTTTGCGGAAGCGATTCAAACAGAACAACATTATCGCGCTTTTACAGAAGCTTTAGATGTCCCTGTTCTAGCCAATATCACTGAATTTGGTCAAACAGAACTTTGGAATAAAAAACAGTTAGGTGAATGGGGTTGTGCCATGGTGCTTTATCCACTGTCAGCATTTCGTGCCATGAATAAAGCGGCAGAGTCTGTTTATAAAACATTGTTAAATGATGGCGACCAAAAAGCTGAAATTGACAACATGCAAACACGCATGGATTTATATGACTATCTTGGTTATCACGATTATGAGCAAAAACTGGATTCGCTTTTTCTTAAAGAAAAGAGTGCTGATGGCAAAAATAAGTAATCTATTTCAAATTTTAAAATATATTAAAAAGTGAGGAATTTATCATGTCAGAGAAAAAAATTAGTGGCGCAGGTTTACGTGGTCAAAGCGCAGGTGAAACGTCTCTTTGTACTGTAGGGAAATCCGGTAGCGGTTTAACCTATTGTGGTTATGATGTTTCTGATTTAGCTGATAATGCCAGCTTCGAAGAGGTTGCCTATTTATTATTCAATGGTGAATTGCCAAACGCAGCTGAGCTAGCTGAATACAAAGCTGAACTTCTAGCGATGCGTGATATTCCCCAAGCATTAAAAGAAGTATTAAAGCTTATTCCTAAAGACACCCATCCTATGGATGTTATGCGTACTGGCTGTTCATTTTTAGGTAATGTTGAACCAGAAGTTGATTTTTCTGAACAAAGAAAAGCGGCGAACCGTTTGTTATCGGCTTTTCCTGCGATCATGTGTTACTGGTATAGATTTTCTCATGAGGGCGTTGAAATTGATTGTACAAGTGACGAATCATCACTTGGCGGTCACTTCTTACGTTTGCTTAAAGGTGAAAGCCCATCGGCGCAGCACGAACGTGTAATGGATGTATCCTTAATTTTATATGCTGAGCATGAATTTAACGCCTCTACTTTTACTGCACGTGTATGTGCATCAACTTTATCAGATATGTTTTCTTGTGTAACAGGTGCAATTGGTACTTTACGTGGTCCATTGCACGGCGGCGCTAACGAAGCGGCAATGGATATGATCCAAAAATTTACATCACCTGCTGACGCAAAAGAGCAGATGGCGGGTATGCTTGAGCGCAAAGAAAAAATCATGGGCTTTGGTCATGCCATTTACCGCACTTCCGACCCGCGTAATGACATTATTAAAGCTTGGTCAGAAAAGTTAGCTAAAGAAAATGGTGATACTTCACTTTATGATATCTCTGTTGCCTGTGAAGAGTTTATGTGGGATACCAAAAAATTATTTTGTAATGCTGATTTTTTCCATGCTTCTACTTATAACTATATGGGTATTCCAACTAAATTGTTTACGCCTATTTTTGTTTGTTCACGATTAACAGGTTGGGCTGCACACGTAATGGAGCAGCGCTCTAATAACCGAATAATCCGTCCTAGTGCCGATTATATTGGTTCAGACCCAAGAAAAGTAACCCCCATAGCACAAAGATAAAATAGCAAATAGGCGAACGCTTTTGCTTCGCCTTTTTAAACGCCTTAACCTCACTCTGAGGATGACATTATGAATTACGATTATCGTAAACCACTGCCTGGTGCCAACATTGATTTTTTCGATACAAGGGCAGCAGTAGAAGCCATTAAACCGGGGGCTTATAAAAAACTCCCCTACACTTCCCGAGTATTAGCCGAACAATTAGTGCGTCGTTGTGCCCCAGAAATCTTAACGGATTCATTAAAGCAAATCATTGAAGGCAAACAAGATCTAGATTTTCCTTGGTATCCTGCTCGTGTTGTTTGTCATGATATTTTAGGTCAAACCGCTCTAGTTGATTTAGCGGGTCTGCGTGACGCTATTGCTGATCAAGGTGGCGACCCGGCTAAAGTTAACCCTGTCGTACCAACTCAACTGATTGTTGACCATTCATTAGCGGTTGAAGCAGCAGGTTTTGATCCCGAAGCATTTGATAAAAATCGCGTGATTGAAGATCGTCGTAATGCCCAGCGATTTCACTTTATAGAATGGACAAAAACGGCATTTAAAAATGTTGATGTTATCCCTGCTGGTAACGGCATCATGCACCAAATCAACTTAGAGAAAATGTCGCCTGTTATTCAAGTACGTGATGGTGTTGCCTTTCCCGATACTTGCGTAGGTACCGACAGCCATACCCCCCATATTGATGCACTGGGTGTAATTGCTATTGGTGTAGGCGGTTTAGAAGCCGAAACAGTTATGCTAGGTCGCCCGACTATGATGCGCCTACCCGATATTATTGGTGTTAAGTTAAGCGGTAAACGTCAGCCCGGTATTACTGCTACCGATATAGTATTAGCTATCACTGAATTTTTACGTAATCAAAAAGTAGTCTCTGCTTATCTAGAATTTTTCGGTGAAGGCACTAAAACCTTAACCATAGGTGATAGAGCAACTATCTCAAACATGACACCAGAATATGGTGCCTCTGCAGGTATGTTCTACATTGATGAACAAACCATTGACTACTTAAAGATCACGGGTCGTGAACCCGAGCAAGTTGCACTAGTTGAAAATTACGCCAAACATACAGGTTTATGGGCAGATGATTTAGTTGACGCGCAATACCATCGAGTTATCGAATTTGATTTATCAAGCGTAGGTCGTAATTTAGCTGGCCCATCCAATCCACATCGTCGTTTAGCCACAGCCGATTTGGCTTCCAAACACATAGCTAAAGACTTAGCCGCGTGTAAAGTACAAGAAGCTAATGGCGAAATGCCAGATGGTGCAGTCATTATTGCAGCTATAACCAGTTGTACTAATACATCTAACCCTCGTAACGTAGTGGCTGCAGGGCTTATTGCTAAACGCGCTAACGAATTAGGTTTATTACGTAAACCTTGGGTTAAAACATCCTTTGCACCAGGGTCAAAAGTCGCCAAACTTTATTTAGAAGAAGCTGGTCTTTTATCTGAAATGGAAAAATTAGGTTTTGGAATTGTTGGTTACGCCTGCACTACTTGTAATGGTATGAGTGGCGCCCTTGATCCCAAAATTCAACAAGAAGTTATCGACCGAGATTTATACGCTACAGCGGTGCTATCAGGAAATCGTAACTTTGATGGCCGTATTCATCCTTATGCTAAACAAGCATTTTTGGCATCACCACCATTAGTGGTGGCTTATGCCATTGCCGGTACAATACGTTTTGATATTGAAAAAGATGTATTAGGGCAAGATCAAAAGGGTAACGACATTACCTTAAAAGATATTTGGCCTAGTGACGAAGAAATTGATGCCATAGTCGCGTCATGTGTCAAACCTGAACAATTCAAAAAAGTTTACACACCTATGTTTGATTTAGGGGCATTTGAACCTGCTGAAAGCCCATTATACGCTTGGGATGAAACCAGTACTTATATTCGCCGCCCTCCCTACTGGAATAAAGAAGGCGAAGGTGCATTAGCCGGTGAACGCACCATGAAAGGTATGCGTCCCTTAGCCGTGCTTGGCGATAACATTACCACCGATCATTTATCCCCCTCAAATGCGATTCAGTTAAACAGTGCTGCGGGCGCTTACCTCGCTAAAATGGGTTTACCTGAAGCTGACTTTAATTCCTATGCAACACATCGTGGTGATCACCTAACGGCACAACGTGCAACCTTTGCTAACCCCAAACTATTCAACGAAATGTGTAAGGATGAAAATGGCGAAGTAAAACAAGGCTCACTAGCGCGTATTGAACCCGAGGGTACTGAATCTCGTATGTGGGAAGCCATTGAAACTTACATGCAGCGCAAGCAGCCATTAATCATTATTGCAGGGGCTGACTACGGTCAAGGCTCTTCACGTGACTGGGCAGCAAAAGGTGTTCGTTTAGCCGGTGTTGAAGTCATAGTTTCTGAAGGTTTCGAGCGTATTCACCGTACTAATTTGGTGGGTATGGGTGTTCTACCTCTTGAATTTGTTAAGGATGAAACTCGGCATACTTACAAGATTGATGGTTCCGAAACTTACGATGTTAATGGGTCCCCTGCAGCAGGTGGCGCCATGACAGTTGTGATGACGCGCAAAAATGGGGAAGTTGTAGAGATCCCCGTTAAATGTCGTTTAGACACTGCCGAAGAAGTGTCGGTATACGCCGCAGGCGGTGTTCTGCAGAAGTTCGCGAATGATTTTCTTGAAGCGACTGTTAGTTAGGTTTCGCTAAAACAGTTTATTAAGCGGTACTTAACAATGAGTTAGTACCGCTTTTTCTTAAATCTATACCCAAAATCATTGGAATTGCATGGCGGCGGCAAATGAATGCAGCCAACAAACAGGCAGTTTCAAGGGTGATGGGTATAAAGGAGAACGCTATGTCTCACGTACCTCAAATAAAAATACCCGCAACTTATATGCGTGGTGGTACATCTAAAGGTGTATTTTTTAATTTAAGCGATTTGCCAATACGCTGTCAGGTGCCAGGTGAAGCGCGCGACAATATGTTATTACGGGTGATTGGTAGCCCAGATCCATACGGCAAACAAACAGACGGTATGGGCGGTGCAACATCCAGTACCAGTAAAACGGTTATTTTAGCTAAATCACAACAAGCCGATCACGATGTCGATTATTTATTTGGCCAAGTAGCCATAGATAAAGCCTTTGTTGATTGGAGCGGAAATTGTGGCAACCTCACCGCAGCTGTAGGCTCTTTTGCCATTAGTTCAGGCTTAATTAATGCAGATAGAATACCTGAGAATGGTATTTGTGAAGTGCGAATTTGGCAGAAAAACATCAGTAAAACAATTATTGCTCATGTGCCCATCACCCAAGGTGAAGTACAGGAAACCGGTGATTTTGAACTAGATGGCGTCACTTTTCCTGCAGCCGAAGTACAAGTGGATTTTGTAGCACCTGTCGACCCAAGCGAGGCAATGTTCCCTACAGGTAATCTAGTTGACGATCTTGTTGTACCTGACATTGGTACTTTTAAAGCGACCATGATCACCGCCGGTATTCCCACCATATTCTTAAATGCAGATGAGATTGGTTATACGGGAACTGAACTACAAGAAGCCATTAATGGCGATGAAAAAGCGTTACTACGCTTTGAAACAATTCGTGCTTATGGCGCATTAAAAATGGGCTTAATTAAAGACATTTCTGAGGCTGCATCTCGTCAACACACTCCTAAAGTAGCCTTTGTTGCCCCCCCAAAAGCCTATACATCTTCAAGTGGCAAAAATATTACTGCAAGTGATATTGATTTGCAGGTGCGTGCACTATCTATGGGTAAATTACACCATGCCATGATGGGCACTGCCGCGGTTGCCATTGGCACTGCAGCCGCTATTCCTGGCACATTAGTCAATATAGCGGCCGGTTCAGGAGAACGAAGCGCAGTCACTTTTGGTCATCCATCAGGCACTTTAAAAGTAGGCGCACTCGCAACATCTATCGATGGAAATTGGACAGTAATAAAAGTCAGTATGAGTCGCAGTGCGAGAGTTTTGATGGAAGGCACGGTACGCATTCCAGCGGATTGTTTTTAGTCTTTTGCGTGCAGGTTATATAATCAAAATTAGGTGATAAAAAATAAACTAATGATTTTTTATCGCCTAATTACGAAAACACCTACCCTAGCCTATCTGTGATAAATACAATGTAATGCCTTTGCTGCCATAATTACTGGGATTTTGCTCTCCAGTTTATTTCATATTTCCAAGTCAAAACGTTAACTTAATAGTACCTTAGTCGCTAATACTCGCCTGTTTCATCCCTTCAAAAAGAAAGCGCAATTGAGCTTTCTTAGATTGATATTTTACTTACCACCAAGTGGCGTATAAAGCAGTTAGAATAAGCACTACACCTATAGCAGCGACATTAAATGACTTAGCCGTAGCAAAGCTCACTTGATCTAAACTTACACTACTATCAGAGGTAATAGGCTTACCTGCCATAGATACAAAGTAGCAAAGGCCTAAACACAACAAAAACACAAAGCCAACACGATCCATAAAGGGTAATTCAGGCCAAGCAAATTTCAGTACTAAGGAAAATACAGCTGAGCCTAATGCCGCCGACAACGCGCCTAGGGATGTTGCTCGTTTCCAGAACATGCCCATAACAAATATCACCACAATACCTGGAGTAAAGAACCCCGTAAATTCTTGAATATATTGAAATGCTTGGTCAAATTTACCGAGTAATGGCTGAGCAACAATTAGCGCGATGCACAAAGAAACTAATGCGGCAATACGACCGATATGCACATAATGACGCTGACTCTCGTTCGGCTTAAAATGAGTATAAATATCCATAGTAAAGATAGTAGAAATGCTGTTTGTCATAGATGCAAGTGACGACACAATTGCTGCCACTAATGCTGCAAATACTAAACCTTTTATGCCAACAGGCATGAGTGCCATCATAGAAGGATATGCTTGGTCTGGCATTGTTAGCGAGGGATAAAGAATAACCGCGGCAATACCAGGTACCACCACAATGAGTGGCATTAATAATTTAAGGTAGGCGGCAAAAGCAATACCTTTTTGTGCTTCTTTAAGGTCTTTAGCAGCTAAAGCGCGTTGAATAATATACTGGTTAAAGCCCCAATAACTAAAGTTCATGACCCACATGCCGCCAATTAATACCGAGATGCCAGGAAGACTCATGTAGTGAGCATTTTCAGGACTTAAGATCATATCAAAATGTGCTGGCATTTTTTCAGTCAGCACAGCAAAACCAGCTATCATGCCTTGTCCATCCGAAACAGCATCTAAGGCTAAATAACTCAGCAATAAACCACCAAAAACCAATAACACAACTTGTAATATGTCAGTAAAGGCAACGGCCTTTAAGCCACCATATAAAGAGTAAGCAACTGAGAATACGGCTAAAAATATCATGCCATACATCCAGTCAACGCCGGCAACAGTTTCAATTGCCAAACCACCTAGCCATAATACGGCAGTCAAATTAACCAAGGTATAAACCGCCAGCCAAAAAATAGCCATGGTGGTTTTTACCTTTTTATCAAAGCGCTGTTCAAGATATTGCGGCATGGTAAATATTTTATTTTCTAAGAAAATAGGTAACATATATTTACCCACTAACACTAAGGTAATGGCCGCCATCCACTCATAGGAAGCAATAGCTAAACCAATAGCGTAACCCGAGCCTGACATCCCAATAATTTGTTCAGCCGAAATATTTGCTGCGATCAAAGATGCACCAATCGCCCACCAAGGTAATGATTTACCGGCTAAAAAATAGTCTTCGGTATTCGCCCCTTCTTTTTTCTCATTTCGAGAAATCCACAAGGCAAGACATAGCAGTCCAATGACATAGACAATAAATATGCTGCTATCTATCGCCCCTAGTTTTGTTGCAAATTCCATCACTTATTTACCTTTTATCATTATTATTTAAGTCTGTTATTGGTCTTAGCCAATTATCTAGAGTGTGTTAACAAACATCTAAGCCTGTAATTGTTATTCGTTACACAGCGCGCAGCAGAATATATGCATAACTAGGTTTTGATCCCTACCATGACATCACAAGCATATTCTCGTGTTAGCTCATAAAACCTCGTAGTACCTTTTAATAGGTATTACGAGGTAAATATAAAACATTGATCTACGGGGTTATTTTGACTCTTGGTTGAAGTGCAGAAACACCTTTAGCACTTTCAAACATTTATTATTGAACATTTCTGAAGCCCTTTTTAACTAAGCTTTGAGTCTTCATCTCTAATTCTTTTACCAATTGAGGATAATTTTCCGCAAGGTTTGTTTGTTCACCAGTGTCATCAGTTAAATCGAACAATTGCGGCGTAGATTCAAACCCCATTTCAATATCTTTATTAGCTAACCAGCCAGGCAAGGCTTTGTCAGGAGCAATAGGTTGTATGTACTTCCAATTATTTTTGCGTAAAGCGACTGTGCCTACTGACTCTTCCAGTAAATAGGTTCTGGCCGATTGAGTTTTACCTAAAAAGGCATCCATCATATCCAAACTATCAACAGCCTCACCTTTGCCAAGGTTTTGTTGAACTAAGCCTGCTAAGGATGCATATATATCAACCTGAGAAATAAGGGCGTTACTGCGTAAATGGGCTGTTTGATGGGGCCAGTAAACTATCATTGGAACACGTGTGCCCCCTTCAAATGCACTGTACTTTCCCCCTTTAAACGGGCCTGCGGGGGTATGATTGCCTAACATTTCGGCGGCCATATCATTATATCCATCATCCAGTACTGGACCATTATCACTGGTGAAAATGACTAATGTATTATCCTCTAGACCTTGGGTTTTTAACTCTTGCATGAGTCTTCCCACCATCCAATCCATTTGCACTATGGCATCACCACGTGGCCCCATAGTGCTTTTTCCTTTAAAGCGCTCATTAGGTAATCGTGGTACATGAATATCCTGAAATGAGAAGAATAAAAAGAACGGTTTTTTGTTGTTTTTACTAATGAAACCAACTGCTTTTTCAGTAAAAACATCGGGAAATTCTTCATCAACCCAAAGCGCTTTTTCACCTCCAGCCATACTGCCAATCCGGCTTATGCCATTAACAATAGTTTGGCTGTGCTGCAAGTCTGCTGTCATACGTAATAACTCGGGATTAGCGACACCTGTGGGGCGATTACCCACTTGGTGATCGTAACTCACTTCAATCGGATCCTGGCTTTCAAGGTTAACAACACTATGATTTTCTAAATACACTGTGGGTACACGATCACCTGTAGCAGGTAAAAGAAAGCTGTAATCAAAACCAATTTCCAATGGGCCAGGCTTTACATCTTTATTCCAATCAACCGAGCCATCACCTAAACCTAAATGCCATTTTCCAATTACCCCAGTGGTATAACCGGCTTTTTGTAACATACCGGGCAAGGTGGCTTTGCCTGGGCGAATTAACGCTGGCGCATCACCCGCTAAAATAGCCGCGTCTTGGCGAAAGCCATGCTCACCAGTGAGTAATGAATAACGTGATGGCGTGCAAGTAGCTGCAGTGCTGTGGGCATCAGAAAAATTTACCCCTTTACTGGCTAATAAATCAAGGTTAGGTGTACTCACACCTTTTGCACCATTGGGTGATATATCGCCGTAACCCAAATCGTCCACGTACAATACAATCACATTAGGCTTTTCCACTCTGGTTTGCTCTGCCTGAACAGAAAAACCCGTTAACAGCACCGAACAGCCAACTAACAGCGCCGAAAGGCGCGATGTATAGGCATTAATTAACTTCATCAATTGTTACTCCTAAATATTTTATACAAGCCAAAAGGCCATGGGGAAAATTGCTTAAAATGCTCACTGGTATTGCCACT
>TARA_R110002153_G_scaffold64729_5_pt1 | contig 17463 bp, 15 predicted proteins | sample TARA_R110002153 | Tara Oceans TARA_R110002153 (sample SAMEA4398193) | marine metagenome | biome: Polar Biome; feature: [SRF] surface water layer (ENVO:00010504); material: water (ENVO:00002006), including particulate matter (ENVO:01000060) such as... | depth 5 m
ATGCACGATTGGACATCACATCCATGCGATGCGTTTAGATATTTAGCAGTTTCAATGAGAGATCCTATTAACTACAGGGATCTACAAGGGATAGCTGAACAGGATTATGATATATTTAATCCAATGGCAACGGCTAACGGTTTGGCGGATTCCAACGATTGGTTCCCTTTTGATTAGACCTATGGCAAGAAAAGACATACCTACTCTTATAGAAATGGGCAGACGGTTTTATGAAGAAAGCCCCATGTACAAAACACATTCGTTTTCTGTGTCTAAACTACAATGGTTAGGCGAAAGCTATCTAGACAATATGAATTATGTAGCCCTAGTATATGAAAAGTCAGGCATTCAAGGAATGATGGCGGGGTGTGTGTACGAACAATTTTTCTCAAAAGACCTGTCGGCATCAGAAATGTTTTTATTTGTAGACCAAAATAGGCGCGGAGCGTTAATAGGAAAACGGTTAGTGCAAGCATTTGAAGTCTGGGCGGAAGCTATGGGAGCTAAAGAAATACGGGTAGGAGTGTCTGCTGGAATAGAAACAACAAGAGTTGTTGGCTTTTATAAAGCTTTAGGTTATGATCCAACAGCAACACAACTGCGAAAGGTATTATAATGGGTGGAATTTTCAGTGCGCCAAAGCCTCCGGCCCCGCCGCCTTTACCAGCGCCAACACCACCGCCGCCGCAGAAAAGCGATAGTGACATACGTTCATCTAGAGATAATGAACGCAAACGTAGGTTAGCCGCAGCCGGTAGAAAGTCAACTATTTTAACTTCTGGGATGGGCGTAACTGGTGATTATGAATCTAAAAAAACAACATTGTTGGGGTCATAATGGGTGGTGATTCTTCAGGTTCTGATGGTAGCGCTGGGGGTGTAAGGGCTTCTAGACCAAGGGGCGCTTTAACAGGAGCCTATAATAACGATCCTGATTCCAAAACCTATAATACACGCAGCGGAAAATCTATGGCTACGCCAAATAGATCAAATCTTCCTGGACGCACTGCTGCTGACATAGCAATGAATCCATTTTCTAAACAAGCAACTGCTGGTGAAAAAGCTGCCGCATTAGCCCAAAGTGTTATTCCTGGTGGGTTTCTTTTGGGCGGAGCAAGGGCGCTTGGGATGATGGGGCGGGGGTCTATAAAAGATAACGTCGGTACGGATGGGGGAAATCAAGATGTGCGTGAGGCTGTTAAAACGCAAACATCACAGGCAAGGACATCAAAGACAAAGACGGTTGCAAAATCAAAAACTGAAGCCCGTAGAGCATCAGGGACAGTCGCAAAAGCTACCAAAACAACCAGAAACAAAACAATGCTTTCAGGATCTAGAGGGTTATTGGGCGATGCGCCGGTTCAGCGAAAAACATTGTTGGGCGGATGAAGCCATTAAGAAACGGAACAACTCAGAAAGTGTTTAAAGCTAATGTTAGAGTATTGCTTGGCACTGGAAAGACAAGGCAACAAGCGGTAGCAATAGCTGCGCGAAAATCTGGAAGAAAAAAGAAATGACTCCCGAATTATATTTACAGCGTCTTGAGTCCCTAGAAGCAGACCGCCGCAACTGGGACAGCCATTGGCAGGAGATAGCTGAAGTAGTATTCCCGCGTCGGGCCGACTTTACGCAAAAAGTAACTAGGGGCCAGCGCAAAGGGTTAAGGATTGTAGATTCAACTGCTGTTATAGCTAATGAATTATTGGGTGCTGGCCTTCATGGTATGCTAACAAACCCAGCATCAAAATGGTTTAAATTGCGAATAACAGACCCGTCATTAATGGAAAATCAAGAAGTTATTGCTTGGTTAGAAGAGATAGAACGCCGAATTTACGTAGCGTTAAACGCACCAGAAGCACAATTTTCATCACATATCCATGAGCTATATTTAGACATGACGGCGTTTGGTACAGGCGGAATGTTTATAGGGGAAGATCCTAAGACAGGTGAACTTAATTTTTCTACTAAACATTTAAAAGAAATCTACCTCGCAGAAGACATGAGCGGGTTTATTGACACAGTATATCGTAAGTTTGAATACACTGCCCGACAAGTAATACAGCGTTACGGAATGGGCAATTGTGGTGATGAAGTTAAGAAGGCGTATGATACAGGAAAATTAGATACAACATTTGAAGTGTTGCATTGTGTGCAGCCAAGGACAGATTTTGTACACGGGTCTAAATTACGCAGCGATTTGCCTGTAGCTTCTATATATATGCTTACAAAAAGTAAACACATCTTAGAAGATGGCGGATTTGAAGAAATGCCATACGTAGCACCACGTTGGGCAAAAGTATCAGGAGAGACATACGGTAGAGGCCCAGGAGTATCGTGTTTGCCAGATATTAAAATGTTACAAGAAATGGCTAAAACTATACTTAAAGCCGCACAAAAGATTGTAGACCCACCTCTTCAAGTTCCAGATGACGGAGCATTAAATCCTGTCAAAACAATTCCTGGGGGGCTTAACTTTAGACGGGCTGGTTCTGATCCTATAACGCCACTACAAACCGGCGGCAACATACCTATTGGTTTAGAGATGTTGGAAGATGTGCGGCGAAGGATACGCCAAGGGTTTTACATAGACCAATTGCAAATGCAACAAGGGCCGCAGATGACGGCTACAGAAGTAATACAGCGGCAAGAAGAAAAGTTAAGATTGATGGGGCCAGTATTAGGCCGGTTACAATCTGAATTACTTGGCCCAATGGTTACACGGGTATTTGGTCTTTTAATGCGCCGTGGTAAATTCCCGCCAGCACCAGAGATACTAGCTGACGCAGAGTACGACATTGAATATGTATCTCCACTTGCCAAAGCTCAGAAACAAACTGATGCTAATGGTTTACTGCGAGTGTTTGAGATAGCTTCCCCTATTATACAAATGCAACCTGAAATTGCCCAAGTCATTAATGGCGAGGACACGATTCGGTGGCTTGGAGATTTGTTTGGAGTTCCAACATCTCTTATGAAGACATCTGAAGAAATGGAGCAATTAAAGCAGCAACAAGCTGAACAACAGCAAATGCAGCAAGGGTTAGCAACGGCGCAACAAGGCGCTGATGTCCTCGACACGGTATCAAAAATGGGTCAATGAACAAACAAAAACTTCAAGATCGGCGTGACGATTACCGAATAGTGTTTGGCACAGATGAAGGAAAGCGAGTTTTAAATGACATCGTTGCTCATTCGTTTGTCTTAGGCACAACATTTGAGAATGATCCGTATGCGTCAGCATTTAACGAGGGAATAAGGAATGGCGCATTGCGTATTCTTTCCCTTTTACATTATGAACCAAAAGATTTTATGGCACTTCCAAAGGAGATTGAACAATGAGCGAAGTTTTAGATGAAGCACCGGCAACATCAGATGCAATGGATCAAATAGACGAATCTGCTTGGAGAGCATCGTTGCCAGAAGATCTAAGGGAAAACGCAGCTTTACAAAAATACACAACAGTTGAGTCTTTAGCTAAAGGTTATGTAAACGCATCATCAATGTTAGGTAGAGATAAATTGGTTATGCCTAATAGCGATGAAGAATGGACAGACATATACGGCAAGTTAGGTAGGCCGGAAGAAGCTGCGGGATATAAATTTGATGAACACACTATGCCGGAAGGATACGCTATAGATGAAAGTTTAATTAGCGACTTTCAAGAGAAAGCACATCAAGCTGGTTTGTCCGAAAAACAAGCAAATGAGTTGTATGGTTGGTATGTAGGAAATCAAGCGCAACAATTTGAAGGCATGGTAAACAACGCAGAAGAAGAAATCGTAAACGCTCAAACAGATTTGAGAAAATCATGGGGGAACGCTTATGATCAAAAATTCAGTGCCGCAGAACGTGCAGTAAGAGAATTTGGGGGGGAGGAACTACAACAAGCACTAGCAGACACGGGTGCTGGCAATAACCCTACGTTGATAAAAGCGTTTGCTTTAATTGGGGAAAAACTTATGGGTGACACTGTGTTGGAAGGAAACCAACAAAGAGCAAAAACACCAGACATGATTAAAGAAGAAATATCTAAAATTCAAAATGACCCAGCTTTCTACAACAAAGATAACTTAGAACGTCCAGCTATGGTACGAAGAATGCAAAATCTAATGGAAGAAATGCACGGCACTGAAGTTGTCGGGGGGTACGCAATTGGCAATGGATAAAATAGAAGTGCGATTGCGGGTTTTGGAAGCAGTTGCTAAACATTGTTCTGCAAGAGAATGGAACGATGTTGACATTTTATGTGAAAAGGTTAAAATTGTATCAGATTTCTTGTTTGATCAACGTTCTGTGGGGCCACGGCTAGTGAAACCAGAGATGCGCCAGCCAGACAAGGGAAAGCCTAGGATACCGATACAAACGCCCTAGCACTGTTTTTCGCATCAGGATAGGCCGGTTTACACCGACACCCTACAAAGAGCGTGTAATGTAAACCTGTTTTAACCTTGATGGAGGGACGATTATGTCCACTCAAATTACTACAGCATTCGTAGAGCAGTATTCTGCCAATGTTGTCCACTTGTCACAACAAAAAGGTTCTCGTCTACGTAGTTGCGTTGACATGGAATCAGTCGCTGGCAAAAACGCCTTCTTTGAACAAATCGGTTCAGTAGCTGCTCGCAAGCGTCCAACACGCCATGCGGATACGCCACAAATGGACACACCTCACGCTCGTCGGCGTGTTAGCCTTGTTGACTACGATTGGGCTGATTTAATTGACAATGAAGACCGTGTTCGTATGCTCATTGACCCTACTAGCCCTTACAGCCAAGCTGCTGCAAACGCTATGGGACGCGCAATGGACACAGCTATTATTGAAGCAGCAACCGGAACTGCCTTTACGGGCGTAGACGGATCTACTTCTACCGCATTTGATACTTCTATGACAGTTGGCGTTCAAGTAGGCATTAGCCCAGCGGCTGATACCGGCTTAAACATTGGAAAACTTCGTGCAGCTAAAGAAAATTTAGATGCAAACGAATCTGATCCAGACCAAAAACGTGTTTGCATTATTAACGCAAAGCAGCTTTCTAATCTTTTGGCGGAAACTGAAATTTCCTCAAGTGATTATAACACTGTGAAAGCCCTTGTTCAGGGCCAAGTAGATACGTTTTTAGGCTTTACGTTTGTTCGCACTCAATTGATAGAGACTGATACTAACTCTGATGACCAAGTCCTGTACTTTGCTCAGTCTGGTATTAAGCTTGCAATCGGCACTGAGCCAGTAGCTCGGATTGCTGAACGCCCTGACAAAAATCATGCGACACAAGTGTTCTTTTCTATGTGCATTGGTGCTACTCGTATGGAAGAAATTCAGGTTGGCAACATCTTGTGTGATCCTTCTTAACCCTAGTCTAGGAGACTAAAGTTATGGCTACTACTTACTCAGCCCAAAAGACTATGTGGGATCAAAATTCCCCAAAGGAAATGATTAAAACAAACGAACAGGCAGGCCGTGTCCGTATTGCTTACGCATCGGCAGAAGCAGCATCACTTGCTGTTGGCCCAATTGAAATGTTCAACCTCCCGAATGGTGCGCGTATCCTTTCTGGCGAAGTTGTTCACGATGCTTTAGGCGGCAGTACCACATTATCTGTAGGCCATGCGGCTTATGTTAATTCTTCTGGTACGGCTGTTGCTTTGGACGTTGACGAATACAAAGCTGCTGCGGCTTCAACATCCGTTACAACGGTTGGCTGTGCGTTGACTTCAGCTTTAGGTAAAAACAGTGTTGTAGATGCGAATGAGGTGGGAATTCCTATCACTGTCGTAATCGCCGGTGCTGCTGCTACTGGTACGATTGAACTCACCATGCTGTGGGTTCTTGACTGATTGAGTAGGGGGGAGTTTTTCGGAATTCTCCCCGCCCTTTCAATAGGAGAGGCAAATGGCATCCGAGGTGCAGATATGCAACCTTGCTCTAGCTAAAGTTGGTGATGAGCAAATAACCTCTCTGACAGAAAATAGCAAAGCTGCAAGGCTTTGTAATCTTGTTTATGAGCCAATGCGTGACACTACGTTACGTTCTCACCCGTGGAATTTTGCCATACAAAGAGTAGAGTTAGCAGTTAGTACAGATACACCATCGTATGAATATAACGCTCAATTTGCTTTACCATCAGATTTCTTACGCCTTCTTGGAACTAATATGTTAGACGCAGCCAAGTTTACGGTTGAAGGTAATTTACTCTTGTGTAACGCATCAGCATTAAAGATTAAATATATTTACCAAGTTACAGATCCCAACAAGTTTGATTGGTTGTTTATAGAAGCTTTGTCGGCACGCATAGCGGCAGAGTTATCAATTGCAATGACTGACAGTCGTACATTAACGGTTGATCTATTTAATTTGTTTAGCACAAAACTGGCAGATGCTAGGTCTGCGGATGCTACAGAAGGAACGCCAGACGATATAACCGCAGATACGTGGTTAAATTCTAGGGTAGCGTTTACCGGCACTGGAGCGTAGGCATGGTTGTAGCAGCCTACCCAATAACAAATTTTACTTCTGGTGAACTTACTCCGCTTTTAGAAGCACGTATTGATATAGCACAATATGCTAACGGTTGCCGGTTAATGAAGAACTTCCTTGTTCATCCACAGGGCGGTGCTTACAGGCGGGGCGGTACACAATACGTGTCTAGTGTGAAAACGGCAGCAAAAAAAGTTAAATTAGTACCGTTTGAATTTTCTACTACTCAAGCTTATATACTAGAGTTTGGTGACCAATACATCCGTTTCTACAAAGACCAAGGGCAGATTGTAGCAGGGTCACCAGTAGCGGCAGTAGAAGTTACAACAACTTATACAGAAGCAGAGTTGTTCAATTTAAGCTTTGCTCAATCAGCAGATATTTTATACATAGCTCATCCAGATCATGCGCCAGCTATGTTATCTAGAACTTCTCACACTTCATGGAGTTTGGATAATATTCCTTTTGTAGATGGGCCTTACCTTGACGAAAACATAGAAACGACAACGTTAACGCCGTCTGCAACTACAGGGAGTGCAAACATTACTGCATCGGCAGTTACAGGCATAAACGGTGGGTCTGGGTTTGTTGCGACAGATGTAGGCAGAGTTATACGTATAGGTCATATAGCTTCAGCATGGGCGGCATCTACAGCATATGCAGTTGGAATTGTAAAAAGAAATTCAGATCGTGTGTACGAATGCGTTAGGGCAGGGACAACCGCTAGTTCTGGTGGGCCAACATCTAACGGCAGTGAAATAGTAGACGGCACAGTAACGTGGAAATATATATCAGAAGGCGGAATCCAATGGGGGTACGCAGTTGTTAACTCAATTACTTCAACAACTATTGTAGCGTGTACAGTTCAGAAAACTTTTGGCGGTACATCTGCTGAAACTTCATGGCGGTTAGGAGCATGGTACGGGGGCAGTTACCCTAGCAGTGTTTGTTTCTATGAACAACGTTTGTTCTGGGCGGGGTCAACAGCAGAACCACAGACATTATGGGGTTCAAAAAGTGGTGATTATTATGCTCATGGGTTGGGTGATTTAGACGATGACGCTGTATCCTACACAATTGCTACAGACCAAGTAAATGCTATCCAATGGTTGTCTCCTGGAAAGGTATTAGCAGTAGGCACGGCTGGCGGTGAATTTAAAGTTTCTGCATCAACAAATGAAGAAGCATTAACGCCAACTAACGTAAGGGTAGTGCGGGAAACTAATTACGGGTCTGCTGGTACTGCACCATTAAGAATTGCAAACGTTGTTGTGTATATGCAGCGTGCTGCAAGAAAATTAAGAGAGTTTGTTTACCAATTTGAAAGTGATGCTTTTGTTAGCCCAGATTTGACATTGTTAGCGGAACACGTTTCTGAATCTGGTTTTGTAGAATTAGCCTACCAACAAGAGCCAGACAGTATTATATGGTCACCACGTACAGATGGCACTCTTGCATCTTTAACGTACCAGAGAGATCAAAAGATTACAGCATGGAGCCGACACGTATTAGGCGGAACATCTGATGCTGCTGGTACTCAAGCAAAAGTAGAATCTGTGGCAACTATACCAGGAACAAATAGAGATGAAGTTTGGGTAGCAGTACAGCGCTACGTTAACGGAGCAGTTGTTAGGTACGTAGAGTTATTAACTGCCGGACTTCTTTCTACTGATGACCAAGAAGATGCGTTTTTTGTAGATAGTGGGCTGTCATTAAATGTGTCAAATGTTATCTCTGCAATTACACGGGCAGACCCTGTAGTAGTTACATCATCAAGCCACACGTTAACAGACGGTGATCTTGTAGACATACGAGATGTAGCTGGCATGACTGAATTAAACGGTGAGCGGTATCGTGTTATGGAGAAAACTACCAACACGTTTGAACTAGCTGCTGTAGCTGGAAAACCAATTAGTGCTGTAACTGAAGCTAACCCTGCATCTGTAACCTGTGTAGGACATGGGTTTACATCCGGCGATCAAATAGGTTTTTTTGATGTAGGCGGTATGACAGAAATAGAAGCTAATGGGTACGTTGTGACAGTAGTAGACGCAGACACGTTTACAATAGGTGTAAATAGTAGTTCTTACACTACATTTACAGTTGGGGGAACTGCGCACCTTAACACAGATGGAGCCGCTTTTACTGCGTATATATCTGGCGGGACAGCTAGAGAAGCTACTACGGCAATATCTGGGCTGTCTCATTTAGAAGGTGAAACAGTAAGCATCCTTGGAAATGGTGCGGCTCAAGCATCAAAAGTAGTATCAAGCGGAGCTATTGTATTAGATAAAGCGTCATCAATTGTTCATGTGGGTCTTGGATACACTAGTGAGTTAGAGACACAACGTATAGAAGACGGGTCTAGAGATGGAACGGCGCAAGGTAAGATAAAACGTATACATGAAGTAATTCTGCGTCTTTACAGGTCACTAGGAATTGAAGTTGGCAGAAGAGATGGCACTATAGACACTATACCTTTTCGCAACAGTTCAGATCCTATGGATCAGGCAACTTCTTTATTTTCGGGAGATTTAAGAGTAGATTTTGCTGATGGATACAATCGGGAAGGAACTGTTTATATTAGGCAACAACAACCACTACCATTGAGTGTGCGGGGAATATTTGCACACCTGAAAACAAACGGGTGATATAATGGGCGCTGATCCCTTTACAATGATGGCTGTATCTATGGCAAGCAGTGCAGTGACGGGTGTCATGTCTGGCATGGCGGCTAAACAAGCTGGCGCTGCTAATCAGGGGATGGCAAATTATAACGCAGCATTAATGCGAAACCAAAAAATTGCAGCAAAACAAAAAGCAGAATTTGATGCTAACAAAATAAGAGCGGCTGGAGAACGTGTAAAATCTGCACAACGCACAGGATTTGCTAAAGGCGGCGTACAAATGACAGGTACTCCATTAGAGATACTTGGCAATACAGCCGCCAACATAGAATTTGATGCACAAACGGCTTTGTATAGCGGTGAACTAGACGCAAGTTCTTATGAGGCACAAGCAGTTCTTAAAGAGTACGAAGGCAAAATAGCTAAATGGAAAGGTGCATCTCAAGCCAAATCAGCTTACGTAGGTGCTGGCGTTTCTCTCCTAGGAGCAGGGTATGCCGCGTCTGGATCTAAAGGTGTTCAAAAGTTCTTTTCTGCGTAATGCTTACAAAACGAATATTCAACGAGGTTAGCTAATGCCAAGAATTAAATTATATCAAGGGCAACCTGAAGTTAAAGGCCCAGGGTCACGGGGTACACCACAAAGCCGTGTCCAATTTTCTGGAGAAGATTTTTCATCTAATTCTATAGGCCCAGCTATAACGCAAGTTACTAAAATGGCTAGTGCTATAAACAAATTAGAGATCCAATCTGCTTCTGTTGATATGAACAGTAACATAGCTGATGACCAAATTGAATTACTGCAAAAAATTCCAGAATTAGAAGCTAATTCAAAAGAAGACGGTGCAGGGCATACGCAAGATATTATTGACCATCTGAATACTTATCAAACAAAAAGACTGACAGGTATGCACGCTGGCGTTCAAGAAACATATAAAGCTCAATGGAAAAGTATTACGGCTAGGGCCGTAGCCGACGCGGTAAGTTATAGCACAACTAAAAAATCTACACACCTTGTAACCAGTTTAACTAATTGGGCAGAAAAGAAAGCTAATATTGTTTACGACAAACCAGAAACATTATTACTTGAATTAGAAGCATCCAAACTTTTCCATGCAGATAAAAAAAATACTGGTGATCTGCATATTTCCAAAATACAAGAATTAGAAGAAGCCCATAGAAACACGCTAGTTTATAATTCCGCTGCGGGAAGAATTAATAATGCAGTGACTGATGAGGAAATAAAAGCCCTGCAACAAGAAATGAGTGACCCTAGTGGATTGTTTGTCGGGGAACTAGATGACCAACAATTTCGCGTTCTTGCAAAATCAGTTGACGATAAAATAGAATCTATAGAGACAGACCTTGAAAATACAGCAAATAATGAACAAACAGAAAAAGTAAGCAGTATTGTAATTCAGGCATCTGATGCGCTTTTGTCGGGTGACATTCCAAAAATAAATGAACTACGTATTGAAGCAAAAGCGTTAACTATAAACACTCCCCGCCGCGCACGTTTAATAGCTACTTTAGGCAGTCAAATGGTAGCTTTAGAAAGAAGAAATAACAAAGACGGTATAAATGATGCTGCAAAAGCAAAGAAAGCTCAACAAGATTGGAAAATAGCAAGTCATAGGATTGATATACTTGATGGAAATGTAACAGATGAACAAATAGAAGCAAATAAAGAAGCTGGGTTTTACACAAACGCAGCACAATACACTTTAGCTAAAAATGCTCTAACACAAAAAAAATCTAAAGACGATGTAGTAGCTAGAAGAGCGATTGTTGAAACTCGTAGAACAGAACGGTTAGCTGAAACTGAGCGAAAAAAACAAGAATTAGAAACACAACGAGAAATAAAACGTGCAGAAACATTAGACGCTAAAGCCCAAAAAGCATGGGAAAAACATGAACGTTCTTTAATTAAATCAATCAATGATCAAGAAAAAGAAAATAAAAAACTAGAAAAAGAAGAGATAAAACAGTTTAAAGAACTTCTTAAAATTGAAAATGCTGTAGCACAAGAAGAACAAAAATTACGTGACGATGCTGCTAAAATACAAGCAACGGCAGATAAACTAGAGTTATTTAGAAATGTATCTAGCGGTCATTATGAAAGCCGTGTCCAAGTAGAACAAATGAAAGATAAACTTCTTCCGCAAGTTTATGACCAAGCTTTAAAAAAATGGGACAAATGGGATAAGCTAGGCGAAGCTGAAAAAGAAAAAACTAGAATGGCAACAGCGGAATTGAACCATGAAGAATTAAAACTAGCAGTTATAGACGCAGAAACACCAGAGGATTTACGGGCTATTAAACAATCTTTAGTAGCAGTAAAAGACACTATTTATTCAGGGAAAATGAGAAAAGCGTACACTGCACTTTACAGCAAAATCCACACAAAATTGGCTCCTAAACGATTAGAAGAAATGTATGACATTGAATTTACAGGGGCGCTTGTTGACGGCAAAAAACTAGACAGATTTTCTATGACTGCCGTAGATGTGAAGCATTTTAACAGATGGGCAGCAGATACAACAAATGCTATAAACCAAGAAGCTAATGCAAATGTTGCAGCATTTCCTTTTGATGAACAAAAAATACGCCAAAACGCAAAACAGAAAATAGCATCTATAGTTACGCAAACTGGTATAGTGCCAGCATACATTGAAACTCAATTTAAAAGAGCTTTAACTGGCATTCAAGATACACCAGAGGGATTAGAAGGTGCGTTTAATTTTATTACTTCTCAACGCGAACTGTATGGCGAATCTTGGCCTACGGTGTACACTCAATTAGTAGAATCTAAAGTAATGTCACCAGAGTTTTCAGCCGCTGCAAGGTTATCAGATGTTGGAGAAGAGGGGCCAGCTAAAGATTTAATCCGTGCAGCTACAATGGGGTCAGCTTTAAAATCGTCATTAACTAATTTTGACGCAGCAGAATTTAATACAGGGCTAACGAATGCGTTAGAAGATTTTAATGAAAGTGTATCAAGAAGTGATGCGGCTAGTCCTGACATTATAAACAACAAGAAAGCAGTAAAGACACTAGCTATGTATTATATGCTTAGTGATGGTTTAGATATTGACGAAGCTACGCAAAAAGCTGCTGACCAGATCTTTAACAATTATTACGAATATGGCGCTGGTATTCGTATGCCTAAAGGCGAAGAAGATATAGCCACTATAGTTGTTGCGTTGCCAGTAATACAGACGCATTTAAATGATTTCTTTGAAATTGTTGGCCCTACTCCGCCAGCCGGAATGTCACAAGAAGAAGCTAATGCCCAAGCAGCAGATTCATATATAGCGCACGGAAGTTGGGTGCAAGCTGCCGGAGACTCTGGCGTTATTTTTGTAGACCACCAACAAAACCCAATTTTGCATATGGTGGACGGGGAAGAAATGCCTTTAACCTTATCATGGTCAGAAATTGATGATATGTACAGTATCTACGAAGGCCAACTTGGCGCGGGTAGATCAGGCTCGTTATTTATGGAAGTACAATAATGGCACAACCTTTAGCTACAAACGGGCCTGATTTAAATACAGAAACTACGCCATTGTATATGTTGCCAGCAAGTAGTGATTCTGTCATTAAATCTACTGTTGACGATGCATGGAATACTAACCCTGTATACAGCATAAAAAAATGGTGGGATCTCCCTTCACAAACTGAAGGAGAAATGGTTGATACTAAAACAGCTAAAGAAGAAGTTCGCGCAGAATCTCTAGATTTATTTATTTCAAGAGATGGTATATCAAGAGCCAAATTAGACGTTTTAAAAGAACGGAAAAAAGCAGAAAATTTAAGAAAAGGCATTATTGCCCGTGCGCCAGAAGGTATGGCTATACCACAGTTTGTTGCTGGTCTTGGTACATCTATAGTTGATCCTTTAAACATATTGTCTGGTTTTATCCCAGTTGTTGGGCAAGCAAGATATGCTAGAATGCTTGCTAAAACTAGTGGGCTTTTTAAAAGAACTGGCGTTCGCTCTGGTGTGGGAGCGGCAGAAGGTGCTGTAGGTGCTGTAGCTTTAGAGCCGTTAATTTATTTATCTGCACAAGCAGAGCAAGCCGACTACACATTTAATGATAGCCTTATGAACGTAGCATTTGGAACAATTATGGGGGCTGGGTTTCATTCTGGTATAGGCGGGGCTAAAGATGTGTATAATATTGTCCGTGGTAAAGATGTAGATTGGAAGATTACAAGTAAATATAGAGAAGAAAAACAAAAAGTTGATGACAGCATAGACGCTTTGTCTCCCAATTCCCGACACGCCGTTATGGACGTTTCTTTAAGATTAGAAGCTCAAGGTCAAAAAACACAAACAGACGCTTTAGTAACCTCTTTGCTAGACAAAGAACAAGCAACAAGAATTAGGGATCAGAAACTAAGCCAACCAGCTAAACAGGAACAACCAGAACTATCTAATAACGTATCTCGTTTAAAAGAAATGAGAACAGAGATAAACCAACGTATTGTAGAAATAGATGATTTTACAGAATTAAAACAAACTGATGTAATAGAAAATATGTCTCCGGCAGAAAGAGGAGATTTAGACGCTGCTAAAAAAAGTTTAACGTCTAAAAACGTGTCGGCTAAAGCCAAAAAAGCAGCGCAAAAAAAATATGATGAAATTTACGCTAAAGCGGAAGCCCGTATAGAAAAAGAAACCCGCGTGTCTATGAAAGAAGAAATGACAAAATTAAAAGCTGAAAAAAGAGCTTTAAATAAAGAAATAAAAGATACTGCTGCTAGAGCAAGGCAAGGCGCAACATCCAAAGAACCAGTTGTAGACTCCTCACAAGAAGTAGATTTTAGATTGAAATCTAGAGATGAAGCTGTAAAGACAGAACAAACTAACGCGGTAAAACCAGAAAATGCTAGAGTGTTTGACAACGAGGCTTTAACAGAATTTGATTCAGCAACACAAGCTCCAGAACCGAAATCGCCTGTAGAATCTTTAGATGAAATACAATCGTTAGAATTAGAAGCTAGGGCAGAGGCGTTGCGTAATGGAGTAGACTATACAGAACACGTACCATCTGACGAAATAACAACTATGGCAACAGCCGCACGGACATTAGGCAAATGTGGGTTGGGCATGACATGAACAAGTGTGTAACGGCTGTTAAAAAAGCATTTCCAGAATTAAAAGAAGAAGAGATCACTGAACTTGCCAACGAATTGCAAGAAGCAATACGGCGAGAACGAGGCAAAGGAATAGATGAAACCGTTATTGTTAACGAGTGGGCAGAAAAACTAGCAAACCGTTTAGAACATATAGCGGCGGTAGAACGCCGGAACAAAGCGTTTAATTTTCTGTCAGAGATGAAAGCGTTTAGTTACATATCAAATACATGGGGAGATGATCTGGCTAACGGATTTGAAGCTATGTTAGTTGGTGTACAGTCGGCAAGAGTTGGTGCAAGAAATTCGGTAGCGTCATTGCAACGCGGGTTAATCCACAAATACACAGGCGCTTTTATTTCTGATCTGACACGCAGCGGTCACCACAAAATATTAACAAGCAAACAATTTGAACGAGAATTATTTGAGATCTCTTGGAAATTAGATTTAGAACAAGATGTTTCAGGATATCCAAAAGACGTTGTAGAAACAGCAAAAATTATGAATAAGCATACTGAGAATATGCGAAAAGAGGCAAACGCTGCTGGGGCCGACATAGGTAAATTAGGCGGCAGACTTATAAAACAAACACATGATGCTAGGAAAATAAAGAAGGCAACGCAAAAAGAATGGGTAGAGTTTATTCAAACTAAAATAGATTGGGACAAAACAATGCCTGACCTACCTATAGATCAGCAATCTAGAGTTCTTAGCGAATTGTACTTAGATTTTTCTACAAACACCCATGTATCTAGCCGCGCTCCTGTTTCAACGGGGTTAAAAGGCGTAGGGAACATAGGAAAAAGCTTATCTCACTCAAGAGTGCTTCACTTTAAAGATGGAAGTGATGCGTTTGATTACCATGAAAAATTTGGAACAGGATCTATATCTGATGTTTTTATGTCTAGTTTTCTACGTATGGGAGAAAGCACTGCTTTAATGAAGTTCTTTGGGCCAAATGCTCACACTACTATAGACAATGTATATAACCGTTTGCTTGCAAAAGTTAAGAAAGATAATCCTGCAAACGCACAAAAATTAATGACTGATTTAAAAAACAAAAAGATTTTTGCAGACAGAGCTATTATTCCTAATTTAGACGGGTCTGCGCGGCAAGTGCAAAATCATATGGCAGCATCTGTGTTTGCTGCCGTTAGATTTTCTCAGATAGCTAGTAAACTTGGGTTGGCTACAGTTTCAGGTTTTACGGACATCCCGCTTTACGGAGCAGAATTAAGTTACCAAGGCGGAAGTTTTATGTCAGGTGTAGGCCAAGCTATAAGCGGACTAGCGAGGGGAATAGGAAGATCACGTAGTGCGGATGAATTACAAGTGTTGTCTGAAATAAACGTAATGGCACAAGGATTAGCCGAAAACGTATCGCCACGGTACGATATGGCTGACCCTGCTCCAGGCACTATACAAAAGCTTACAGCAACGTTTATGAAATTAAACGCACTTCAATGGTGGACAGATAATTTAAGAACAACATTTGCGTTAGCTTCATCCCATCGTCTTGGGTTAAACATGAACACATCACACGCCGGATTAAATCCTGAGTTATCTAGAGCATTAGGGTTGTTTGGAATTAACTCAAATAAATGGAATACAATTCGTAAAGGTTCAATGACAGAAGCAGATGGCAAAATGTATCTTACAACTGAATCTGTTAGAAATTTAGATGATTCTGTAATATCTGATTATCTAGCCGACATAGGAGTAGAATCTACAAACAGCCAGATTAACAGAGCAAGAAACGAAATGGCTGATGAGTTAGGTATGTACTATGAAGACAGAGCTTCTCATGCCGTTATAGAAGGTGACGCAAAAACAAAAGCTTGGCTAATGCAAGGATCTAAACCAGGAACCCCTGTAGGAGAACTTTTACGTACAGTTATGCTTTTTAAATCTTTTCCTACCGCCGTTTTACAAAAAGTAGTAGGAAGAGAATTATACGGACGATCTGAAACACGAAGTTTAGTAGATGCGTTAAAAAACGGCAATGGCGAAATGACAGGTTTAGCAAGAATTATTGTATCAACTACAATTGCTGGATATATAGCAATGGAAACAAAAAACCTTTTAAAGGGAAAAACGCCTAGAGATATAACAGATACAGATAATTTACCTAAAATAGCTTTAGAATCCATGTTGCAAGGCGGAGCGTTAGGTATATATGGAGACTTTTTATTTGGAGATATGCGTAGTCGCTACGGGCAAGGCCCAATACAAACAGCTATGGGGCCAATAGTAGGCGCTGGCAGCGATGTTTTAGATTTGATTGGAAAAGCTGTTTACGGCGGAAACGTTTCAACGGCAGCATTAAAAGTATTAAAGAATAATATTCCTGGAGGCAATTTACCTTTTGTCCAATTAGCGGCAAACCATTTGATCTTTCACGATTGGAGCGAACAATTAAATCCCGGATACCTAAGAAGAATGAAAAAAAGGTTGGAAAAAAATGCAGGGCAACAAATGTATTTACCAACAGCAAAGATTATAGGCAATTAAAATTATAAGTGTTATAATGCAACTGAGGAATTGACATGACAATATCTAGCACAACGACAAAATTGAGTTACACCGGCAACGGTTCAACTACTGCTTTCCCAGTTACGTTTTCGTTCTTTGGTTCTGGAGCGACATCAGAACTAATAGTAATAGAACGTGTAATAGCTACTGGTGCTGAAACAACTAAAACATATTCTACCCATTACACAATAAGCGGGGGCAACGGATCTACAGGTACAGTAACTGCGGGAACAGCGCCAGCCAACACAGTGCAATGGCATATCAGACGTAATACGACACAAACACAAGGCACTGATTACGTTGAAAACGATGCTTTTCCAGCCTCTTCACATGAAGAAGCTCTAGACCGTTTAACAATGATTAACCAAGAACAAGAAACTGATTTAAATCAAGCATTTAAATACCCTGATACTTATACAGGCGGTGCGTCTACTACGATGCCAGAACCAGTTGGCGGGGCAAACGTTGTATTTAATGCAGATGGATCGGCTCTAACGACTTCAACAGACACTGCCGCACAATGGCTTGGTGGAGATGGTACAGCCGCGCTCCCTTATTACACTTATTCTTCTGATCCTAATTCTGGTTTTTATCGGATTGGCGCAGACAATGTCGGCCTATCTTTAGGCGGCACTAAGCGAGTAGATTTTGGAGCAGCTACAACAGCTTTTACTGGTCAAGTTACAGG
>TARA_R110002153_G_scaffold20638_3_pt1 | contig 17439 bp, 29 predicted proteins | sample TARA_R110002153 | Tara Oceans TARA_R110002153 (sample SAMEA4398193) | marine metagenome | biome: Polar Biome; feature: [SRF] surface water layer (ENVO:00010504); material: water (ENVO:00002006), including particulate matter (ENVO:01000060) such as... | depth 5 m
CCCAGTTTTGTCCAAGGTGGTAATATATCGGCAATCGCGAGTATTGATGGTGATGCTTTGGTAACTGCAGATCAGACTAATCCCACCCCTGGTGGCGGTACAGCAATTAGAGATCGGATTGGTTTTTCAGTTCGTGCATGGAAAGAGGCCAAGCCTGCTACTCCCTAACTGATATCTATAATATTTGGCACAACAATAATGGTATATTGTTTGTTAAACGTATATCCTTCGTTCAATAAAACCTTCTTAATATTATTTGTAACTGTGAGTGGATCGAATGGATTACTGTCGTCTTGTTCTGCAAGGCTTAACATAATGCAAATCTGTCCAGTTTTACTTAACGCCTTCTTGAATAATTCAGTATGCTCCTTATGCCAAGGTTGCCATCTACCCAGCATTTGCGCTGTGGGCTTTTTATAATCAAATTTGGTCATTTTCTAAAATTTTCTATACGAATACTTTAATTTTTTTCATATTTTTTTAGAATCCAACTACTGCTATTTTTTTTATCTTCACCGCCGACACCAAACACAAATTCGACATCATCGAAAAACAAGTCATCTCCAAATTCTGGAATATTGTCAGTTGACCTGTCGCCACCATTAGCAAAAATTATCTGAGCAAATGGAAATAACATTTTAACATTTTTAATAGCTTCAATAGCCGTGTCATCACTATCGTTAAACAAGATGCAACCATCTACATATCTAATCGCAGATAATATTTCGTGCCGTTCTTTTTCTGGCAAGAAGCTTTTACCTTTTTTTCGAGTCAGCCAATCGTCAGAATTTATTCCAACGATAAGTTTGTCCCCAAGTTTCCTTGCCTCTTTTAAATAAGCAAGGTGACCAGAATGAAGTGGATCAAAGCCACCAGTTACTAATACTATTTTTTCCATTTGTTTATACTTTAAAAAATTTTATTGTCGTCGTCAACGCCTTGATTTGTTTTTTATTGGGACTCTTCCCAGCCAAAGCCCTCTCTATATGATATCACGAACCACAACCAGCCACGGTGGACATAAGCATACCCCTTTTCCTCATCTTCTCCTTCATATTCGATCTCCACTCTAAACCACGGACGTGATTCAAACTCGGTTATGTCTAAACAATATTTTCCTATATTCATATTACATTGTTTTTCCGCAGTGAGTTAACATAAGCAATAGCATAACTACACCACATGCATACATGAGCATCGTTTGCCAGAAATCTTTATTCTTCCAAAAGGTCATTGAACCATACTTAGTAGAACATACGCAACATTTATTATCTTTTTTCATTAGTCTGTAAATTCGTCGGCATATGGATAAGGGCGGTGGGGATTAGCCTTGATTTCTTTTTGACGAAATTCATCCACAGTTAAAATTTTTCGTTTCTTTGCTTTCGTTTTTATTGGTTTTTGTCTTAAAAAGCTAATATAATTTAATATCGTATTTGTAAATACTGCAAAAAAGATTCCATTGGTTGTATTAAAACAGGCAACAGCGAATGAGATTACAATTAATAAGATTATTGCGGTGTTCGTTATTTTACATTTCATTTTTTATTAAATATTTTAAAGCTCATAATCGAGATGAAGAATATTATTGGGAAATATATGATATTGAGTCCTATAAGGCTAACAAAAAATGAAACCCAAATATTAAAACAAATTGGACACCTTATTAGTCCAGATAATGTGAAGTCAGACCATAATATTCTGATATCCTTATGAAGAAAAATATAATTCTCGGCTTGACTTACACTTTCAAAGTCTTTTTTAAAAATGGTATTTACAATATGTACCTTGAAGTCTGTTAAAAAGAAGGCAGAAAGTATTAAAAAGTTTAAGCAACTTAAGTTTATGATTTCTAGCATCATCTCTTGTATTGATTGATCAACCCAACTAACTCAAGTATTTTTTTCTTATTAATCTCGTGCCAGTCGGAATAGCTTGCCCAATCAGAATATTCATCCTCTTTAAGCCAAGCGGTTTCTTTATTTTCTTTAACCTGTTTCCGTAGAAAAGTTTTAAAACTATCAAATTCTGAAATTTTAAGAATAGACTTAACCTTATTTTTTAGAGTTACATCGGGTCCAGTTGGAGCATCCTTTCCTCGCTTGGGTTCATCTTCTTTTGGTGCATCACCAATTTCATCTTTGCCAAGATAGGGTATGTTAAAATAAGCTTTTACCGCACGAATGAAAGATCGATTTTCACTCATTGCGGCGAGATAGTATTTTGTAAAGCTTTTGCAATTATTAAAATGGGTGTCTGCAATGCCAGAGGTCAGTTGCCCATTCTGCCACAGGATCTCACAGGAGAGCCCACAGTAGCCTTGATCGGCGGCTCCTAGGGGAACATACCTAATAGAGGTAAAGCCCTCTTTGTGGAGCAAATCTTTAAAAAATTGCAACAACAGAACTTCTACTCCCGACTTTTCGTCTTTGCCCTTAAATTTAGGATTTTCATCTAGATATTTTTCCCAGTCAAATTTGGTCATATTGATCGAAGGTGTGGAAGTTGCTTTATGTTTTGTTTTTTCACTCATAATTTCTGTTTCAGATGATGGAGAATTTTTTATGCTTGTAGAAGCTAATTCAATAATGTCTTTAGTATTGTCTTTGAGCCAAGTTTCGTAAATATCATTGGCCAGAGGAATCACATTCCCGACTCCAGATTCCTTTATATATCTTTTGAGATCGTAATATTCTTTTTTCTTTTTGGGCATTTTAAACGTCTAATAATTGTTTAACTTCTTTTTGTGTTAAAAAGTGAAATTCATAATAATAGCCGTTCATTCCTTCGAGACCATCGTTAATCATTTCTTCGATATTTAAATCTTCGTTATCATTTTCATCTTCGTTATCATTTTCATCAATTTGAAGGTCCAATACGTGATGATTGAGTTCTCTGATTTTTACCAAACAAGGATAGTCTTCTGGTTCTTCGTCAAAAAAACCAGCATTCATATTACTGCTTTCAGCATCTTGAATAAGCATCTCTTTTAGCTTCTCGAAATCTTCAGAGTTTTTTAATATTGATGATTGCATAATTGTTTATTAAGTTAGGAGTTTTTATTTTAAAAAGACCTTTGGGTCTAGAAATTTTGCTAATTCAAGTAGCAATTCTGCTTCAGAGTTTCCCCAGAAAGTTTTTTCTCGAAACAGACAAAAAAAAGCCTGATCTGTCTGGCAATATTCAATTTGAATTAACATATGATTCTAAAATGCTGTATTTCTTTAAGAAAGTCAAGACTTTTTTCTTTAATTTCTAAAATATTTTCTTCTGGGCTTTTTAACGAGCGATCATTTTTCCAATCTTCCTTACTTATATAAACTTTTCCGTCACTAAGAATATATTTATGGCTTTTATATTTAGCTCCTTCTGGAATTTCAATACTACATTCTTCATACTTGTTCATATAAACTATATCAATGTCCAAAAACCTGAATCTAATGTCTTTAATATTTTCTTTATCATCTGACCATAGGCGAACTGGGAGCCCAATTTTACGTAAATTCTTAATATATACTATATCGGAGTTCATGTCAACCTTAAAGCTGATTTCATGAATATTATTTTTAAATTGTTGATATAAATTTAAAGGAGTTTCTTTATCAGTAACAACTGAATACTTACATCTTGACAAATTTTCACAGACAAATTTTTCATCATACTCATAGTCGCATCTCATTATTGGCATTTTCCCTTGAAGAGCATTGGGATTGACCACTACGTTGGGGATTACTTCGATTACCTGATTTCCATAAGCAGAGCCGATAAAAATAGTCTCTGACTTTATCGGATCTATATACAAGTGATTAAAGATAGAATTAATCACTTCTTCTGGTTTTATATAATTAATAGTCTTAGGTGATTCTTGGGGCAAAAATGAAGGATTTTTACCATCTCTGTGTGATTCAATTAGTTTGGCATTTTTTCTAAAGTAAGGTCCGTGATTAACAGGAGTCGTTGGACCGTAAAGAGCAACAGTTGGAATATCGTATAGTCCTGCGTGATGAACAGCAAAGCTATCATTTCCAACATGCAGCTTAGAATTTCGCAATACATAGAACGTTTGGTTAATGTTAAGCTTATTAATTAAATTTATGCAGTGAGGATACTCATTACAATCAAGACCAATGTGTAAAATCTCATAGCCCATTTCTTTTAGTTTGGGGGCTATCGCATCAAGAACATCGGTATAATAATCATAGTTTTTACTTTCCATACCAGACGAGGTTTGGATTGTAATATATTTAGAGGGGACTGGATAAAAATCTTCACTTGGAGCTAGCTTGTTGATTTTAAACCCAGTCGAGAGTGAATATCTTTCTAAAAGATTCATACTAGTATAATATTTTTTTGAATTAGATGGGAAATATATTTCATTTTTTAATTAATGTTGTTTTATTTGAAATTAAGTTCGGCCAGCATTTCTGGACTATTGTTGCTTAGGTAATTTAGATGTTTTTGGCTGCCAACAGCTGGCATAACAAAAACCCCAAAACCTTTTTCTTTACTGGCACCGATTACATACATTTCTTGTTCTAGTAGGGGGTTAAAGGGAACCATATTATCAACAAAAGCACAACCCTTAAATACATTAAAATATTTAGGTTCTGTAACTATGTTAATATTGTGATCTGGATAAGAATTTCGACAGGACTTAAGTAATGACAAGCAAATAATACAGTCTCCAAGAGACTCTTTAATTACAAAGAATAAATCTTCTTTTCCGTTGTTAAGAAGTGAATCTTCAAAATTTATTTCTTTCGTTTGAGCTTCTTTAAAGGCTATTTGTTGAAAGATTGAAATAATACTCTCTTTAGACTCTCCGTTTGATAGCCTATCAATCCAGTGTTTCATTCCTTGGTTGTCTGGGTGTTGCGTGTCTAAAAACCCAGAGTAAAGACTTTTTATAAATATTTCTTTATCTAAAGATCTGTCGGGTATAAAAGAAGGATTTTGTTTTCTATTATTATCAAATTTAATCTTAGAATAATCTACTTCTGGCATACTATCAAAAATATTTGCCCACTGTTTAGCAACCACTTTTGAGTCAAACTTTTTAAGTGCCCACTCCCGGCCCTTTTCTCCTATCTTCTTCCTTTTAGATTTCTCCATCTGTTCGATCTTTCGTATAAACTTAACACAATCTTGAACCGAAGGTTCAGCCTTGATAAAACCACTGTTACACTCAGATGTCTCTACGTATTTTATTTCTGTTACCTGTGGGCACTCTAAATATGTTGAGCCGCAAGAGTAACCTATAGTTGCCAAAGGCAAAGCGTTTAACATGCTTTCTGCACAATGATATTCAAAACCTCCAGAAGTGTAAACACTGAGAGCACAATCACTAATACCATAGATATATTTCATTTCGTCATCACTAACCCCATTACTTATAGATGCTGAATCTTGGGATTTTTTACTGTTGCAAAATCTACAATCTTGTTGTTCACCGCTATATGGTTTAATTTCAAATTGTTTACAGTTATTACAGACGTAAGTTGTTAAAACATCTGACATTTCTAATCCGTTTTCTTCAATAAGTCTAGCCAAAGGCCAGCCCTCTGTCCAAGAAGTATGAATTGCTAATCTCACCCTTTTGCCTCCTGGATACTGTTTTTTGTAGGAGGCCAGAGATTTAAGAAGAGTATCGAATTTTTTTCTTAATTGGTTTCTACCAACAAAATTAATCAAAATGTCGTCTTGAGGAATTCCAAATTTATTGCGTAGATCTCTTTTTTCGGTATCAGATATTGGCTCATATTTATCTACCTCAATTGCCGCTGGAATAGTACCAATATTATAATCTGTCTCAACCTCTTTTTTTGACAAACCTTCTTTTAACGCTTTTTCTCCAAAGGGTGACCAAGAATAAATATGACAGTTTTTAGCAAGTTCAAAAGATTCTGGAAGCAAAGCCAAGGAATCAAAAGTTATGTGAGAAATTAAATTAACTTCTTTAGACCATTCTTTATTTGTGTAATAATCTAAGGGTGCCGCCCATAAGTCATCAGATATACACACAATATCTGGCTTATGCTCCTTTATCGCACTTTCTACACTTGTTGCGCCGTAAGCAGCTAATCTACCATAATGAGGGTCCTGATTATATCTATGTTGTTCTTGTGGGTTTTTCGAAAGTGAGGGCAAGCTTTTCCAAGGATACATTTCTAACTTAGAATCTCCCTCTAAGGTACCTTGACATAAATGAACTATTTCATATTTACCATACCACTCTTTTAAAAGTGCTTTTGTGTTTCTGCTAAGACCTGTTTTAAGCCACAGGGCATTGCTAATCCATAAGATTTTTTTAGACATATACTAGTATAACAAAACAGAGTAAAAATACAATAAAAAATCCCGCCATTTCTGACGGGATTGAAATTAAATTGTCTTGATAATTTAAAACGGAAGATCTTCGTCTACATCAGAAGATTCACCCTCTTCAACAGAAGCAAACTCTTCCTTATCTTCAGAAGCTTCTTGATAAGATGGCTTTTCATCTCCTTCAAATTGTTCAAAGAATTCTTCCGTCTTACCCCATAAAAAGTCTTCCACTTCTGAGAAATCCCAAGCTTCTTTTCCTTTTACGGTTTTCTTTGCAGGCTGAGGCAATCCATTGGGATTCTCTCTTGTATAATGCCAACTAACTCGCTCTCCTTGTTGCTCAATGATCATTACTGGTTTGCCCTCCTCACCCTTACGAGTTGAAGGGAAGATAGTAACTTCTACAGATTTTTCAATATTGATATTAGGAGCCGATTTGCAAAAAGAATCCCTAAGAGAGGAGTTCCAAGGAAGATTAAGATTAAAAATCTCATCACCGTCTTTAAACTTAATGACGATTGATTCAATAACCAGTCCTCCGACTTCCTTACGTTTGACCTCTCCTCCGATAATGTATCCATCTACGCTATTGAAGAAAACCTCATATACGCTTTTACCTTCGTTTTTGCCTTGAGTGATCTTACGTTCTTTAGCTCCGTCTGTTCCCTCAGGAACGCGAAGGGAAATTCTGCCGTTTGTTACGCCGAGAAATTTCCCACTATTTGTGTTTCTATTTAGTCCCATAATTTATGTTTTTTTTGTGTTAGATATTCCAGAATTGGAATATATTAAATTTATTTGTACTATATATATTACAGTTTATCAACTGTTTTGTGATAATAATTTAAACATTTTTGAATTAATTATCACCGGTAAGATCTTCAAATTTTATAAAATCATTTTCGACATTGTCGACCCTATCTTTATGGTGTTTGTATCCTTTTTCTTTTTCGAAGCCTTTAAAAAACTTTTTTTGTTCGGGGTCATAACCCATTTTAGACTTTCTCTCTTCGCTCAGTTCTTTAGAATAATCAAGAACATCCCCGTAACTTCCTTTCATTTTTCCCGTTTTGTCAATAAATCTTTTTTTATCAAATGCATCTATCTTAGAAGAACCCTCTCTATTAAACTTGGGCTTTTCCCACACTCTTTCCCATTTTACACCATCTTTAATATATTCGTGAGTTTCAGTCATTGACTGAATGATCTCAGCAATATCTTCCGAGTCTGATGGATTTATGTAGGTATATAAGGGCATATTAAACGTTTTTAAACTTATCTTCTTTTATTATAAGAACAATGTTTATATTTTTCAACAAAAAACCCGCCCCACTATGCAGGGCGAGCTGATGTAAAAATAATACTATTATGTTTCTAGCTTTTCTTCTTCAGATTCATTATTAAAGTATCGGTCAATAGTGTCAATTTGTGAGTCGAAGCCTTCAATATTTTGAATTTTTCTCTCAATTTCAACCCCGATATCAGCGTGATCACCAATAGCCACGCGATTATTTAGATATACTTCTAGGTCACCGATTTCAATATCTCGTTGTCCTATTAATTTTGATTTTATTGCTTGTATATAATTTGCCATTTTTTTATATAATTTTAGCGTTTTGTAGCTGTTTTTTTCTATTATTGTAGGTTTGATTACCTATCTTATGTCTGATTTGTTTTAGCTTATAAAGCTTTTGCTCTATTAATAGATTTTGATCAATAGAATAACTGTCGATGTCTGAAGTATCGACTTGACTCTCCTGACGGACAAGTTTGGCCTTGAACAGTCTCCAAAACTTAAATCGATATAAGAATATATTAATTTTATTAAGCACCTGAACTTCCAAATCCACTAGAACCACGATCACTATCATCAAGATCACTAACTTCAAGAACTCCAGACGAGTTTACGGGCAAAACTACTAGTTGAGCAATTTTATCTCCAGCTTCGAACATAATCTTTCCATTGCGAATAATTCTTTTGTCACTTTCGTCGAACATAAACCCTTCAGGATAAACCATCAATAATTTTAACTCTCCAGTATAACCCTCGTCTATAACTCCAGCATTAATTTCAATTCCACGAGATGCCAGACCGCTTTTTTCTTTGACGAAACCAACATGACCTTTAGGAATTTGTACTGCGATTCCAGTTGATACTAGCTTTCTTTCTTGTCTTTGGATTTGAAATCCTTCAAGGGTAAACAAATCCAAACCAGCATCGGTCTTGTGGGCTCGAACTGGGATAGTTGCGTTATCATGAAGTTTCTTTACTTTAATCAAACAGGCATTCGACTGTGGCTTTGGAGCTTTAGTTTTTACTTGTGAAGATACCTTCTCATTCGAAGAAGATTTATTGCCAGAGTCTTTGTTTTCGACCTTGGGTGTTTTTTTAATTACTGTTTTTTTCTTTGACATTAGATTTCTTTATATGTTTTTTTTAATGATTTGTATCGGCTCTTGGCGGACACATATTCCTTGAGTTTTTTTGTTTCAGAGTTATAGCTAACCGAAAAGCCTGCCATTTCTCTTAATTCTTTAGCTCTTTTCCCTCTCATGTTACGAGATTTTACTAACTGAATTTACGTGATACTTTACTTCTCCACGCTCTCCAGAGTATTTATCAAACGTAACATACGATTTGCCAACACTCTTGATTCGACCGACAAAACTTTCTTCGCCACTTTTATTTCCAATAGTAACAGTATTGAAACGACCTTTGCTTTTTGTTTTAATTCCCTTTATTGCTGTATTTTTCATATTTTTTTATAATTTTAATTTTATTAATGTACTCACAAGATATTCTCAAGTAGTTTAGTAGCCATCTTCTCATAACTAAACTCATTTGTCAAGTCATTTTTTTTGTTTTTTGATTTTAAAGCGTTGTTTATTTGTTTTACCATCTCTTCTTCTTCGAAGTCATAGATATTTCCAGCATTAAAGGGAGAGTTCTTATCGAAGAATATGCCATCATCTGCAGAAATTTTACCACTAGAATTTACAATCCAAGAATTATTCTCGTTTGCCCATTCTTTTATACCAGAATTAAGATGAACAACAGCCTTTTTCCCAAGTCCAGCCATATGAAAGGATGGTAGAGACCAGCTTTCGCCACCAGAACCATCAACCACAATATCTGCTATATTATAACACTTGTTTAGTTCGGTTAACTTTTCAAAATGACCCATTAAAACAAAATTATCGGGGATATTTCCCTCGCAAGCTTGTTGAATTAACTGAAGATTTATGGCGTTACATTTTTCAGAGTTTTGTTGATCATAGAACGGATTGAAAACATGCAAATGAATTTTAAACTTAGGATTATTCCCCCAATTTTTCGCCAATAAATTAATCATTTTAGCTGTCCGTTTGCGGTGTTCGAATTTACCAGCTAATGCAATAACGGTAGGATTATCTTGATAGGACTCTACTTCTACAGGCTTAAATGCTAGAGAGTTGTATCCAAGTGGAATAGTAGAAATATTTTTTATCCCATATTCTTCTCCAACATTTTCAGTGAAATTGCATGGAGAAAAAACTTTCTCAAAATTGTTTAAAACATTCTTTTCAGTTTTTGTCATCTGATCAAGCTCGTGAAAAAAGTAAAGAAAGTTATTCTTTCCTATTGTCTCATGACTACCATTAATGTGCCAAAGCTTCAAAGTTGGATCGCTTGATTTAAATTCTGTTATAGATTTACTACAACAGTGATGAAGCCATTTTGAAAAATCTTCAGAGAGAAGCCCATCAAAAGAAGATATATTTCCGCCTCCAATCACAAAAATGTTTGGTTCTAGTTTTTTTAGGAAAAGTTCATAAAGTATATTTGTAGAAACTTGTCCTAGGCTCGTTGGATTAATTGGAAGCTGTAAATTTAATTGTGTCATTTTTTTTTATTTTTAAATAATTATTTCTCTGCTAATAAATCTCTTGTACTAAAATTTTCTTAAACCTATCAATTTGGCGGTTGTATTTTTGTCTAACCCATTCATAACTATACTTGCCATCAAAAAGTGTTTCAATCTCTTTTAAGGTATGACCTTCTAGTCTTTTGATTAAGATAAACCTGTCTTCTTTGTTAGAAATATTTTCTTTAACGTATTCATAAATCTCTTCTATATCAGAATTAAAATACTCATTTCCGTCCCAATCGTTAATTTCTGAAGTCTTTTTACTGCGAGACATGTAGTTGTGGCAAGTCCAAAAAGTTTTGTTACCTAACCAAGTATTGAACTGACCTTTTTCCTCCTTATATTCTTTAGCTACTTCGTAAAAAAATGTCATAGGATTTTCTTCTAAATCCCTAACTTCCATTATACTATGAAACTTCCTTGCCTTTTGATAGAATATACCAGAGTGTCGGTTCTGAAGTTCTTCTAGGCAACCAGAAACCTCTATATTTTCTTTAATGTTATATGTCAGCTCTGTGTCTGAAAGTTTAGATATCTCCGAAATCATGAACTAGTATCTGTTAAATTGAAAATAATTCAACTATTTTTTTAACTCATCAATCTGAGTATGAGGATTTTTACCGTCTGGGTATCTTTCAATAATTTCAGCAGTCTTTTTGTTTAACTCTTTAATCCAGCCGTCCTTTACTTTCGGAGGTCTATCATCTGTAAACTTCTCGTTAATCATTGAATCTCTTAAAACTGCAAGGCAAGACAGAGCTTTAGTAATATGTGATATTCCGCTATCTGGGTCAATATCCTCTCCTTCCCACCAAGCCATTAAGTGCCTCATTGCGGCATCATAATAAACTGAAGCCCTAACTCCGATTACTCTGTAGTTATGTCTACCATACTTTCTATCTCCTTCTAGCATAGCGAGTCCCATTTCCATTAGTACTGGTGCTGAAACTGTTGACATGGGAACTTTTTTAACTCCAACAGCGTCCTTAGGATTTGAATTTTTAATAATCATATTTAAGCAATATAGACTATATCAAAAATTATGTCAAGTATTTAAAACGTTTACTTGACATTAAACCCCCCTTGGTGTATATTGTTGAGTATGGAAATAAAAGGACAAGTAATTATAAGTTTTGAAATATCAGATTTAGATAATATTTCATCTGCAATTGTATTCGGGGAAGATTTGAGCCCCCATCAAGTAGAAAAAATATCAAACCATCTAATTTCTCAAAAAAAGATTAGACAACAATCCGATGTGATAGCAGAGATGATGGAAAAATACGGAATAAATGAAGAAAAATATTAAAAATATACCAAAAAAACCACTGAGAGATTCTTTTAAAGGAATCTGGATACCCAGAAGTATATGTCTGAATACAGATCTTACAAATACTGAGCAAAAATTAATCGGTGTTATTTATGCACTTTCTGAGACGAAAGAAGCTGGAAAATATGGAGGATGTTTTGCAACAAACTCATATCTCGCAACCATCATGTCAACTAGCAAGGGCTCTATAGCAAAAATGCTTTCAGACTTAAGAAACAAGAAACAAATAAAAAGCATTGACAGCCAACACTCTATGAACGACAAAATAAGAGTTTTAAAGGTAATTAATTCTACAAAAGACTTCAAGGAGGGGTTTAATGCAGATTAATAGGGGGTTTAATGAGGGGTAAACCAGTGTTTAATAATATTAAACCATATAGTATAGATATAATAAAATAGATAGAAAAGTATTATATTTCATATAATACCCAAGACTTGTTTTTAATGTATTTTTCGTAAACTCAAAATACTAATATTCCTCGTTCCTCAGAACATTAGACTTGACATACGTTTTAGAATAGTGTATATTGTAACTAATGAAAGAAACAACACACCTATTTTTTGAGGACGCATTCTACGAACAATTTTCCGTAGATTCTGGAATCATTGCTTTTTTTGTTTCTATCAAGAACACAAAAGATCCTCTCGAATCATTTGATAATATGTTTGATTTTTGGATAGACCACAAAAAAAGAATAGTTAAAGATATTATTGAGATTTCATTGGAAGTAAACAAAGAGCCAGAAAAATACTCAGAAGAGTATAGAGAAATTTATGGAGGTATACAATTGGAAGATTATGAAATAAACTCAAACAAAGCATTGATGAGTTTAAAAATTAAAATTAAAGATGAATTTAAAGAATTTTTGGAAAAAACAAAGTAAAATATGAATGTAATAGATATTGAAAAAATTAAAAAACTTAAGTCTCATAAAGATTTCTATCAGTCTATGATAAACGAGTTCTACAATGATGCTCTAGAAATATATGGTGACGACGAAGACGTGTTTATTGATTATTTTATGAATGATCTGTGTGACCTAGAAGAGATTTTAGATTTTAAACAAATTGATAAAGATGAGTTAGTCAGGCTAACGCCAGTTAAGGAACATAAGAACGGAGATGTTTCATATTTGCTTGAATATGCAGAGGATTTTAAAAATAAATTAATTCAGCATGGTATAGAAAATCCAACAGAAGAAGATGTTGGTAAATATGTCCTAAAGTCACTTGAAAACTGGTTAGATTAACTTATTAAAATAATACAATGGAGCTAACTAGAGAACAGAATGAAATCTGTGAGTCAGAGGGTAATATTATTGTAGATGCTGTTAGCGGAAGTGGTAAGACCTCTACATTGGTAGAATATGCCAAGAAAAGGCCAGATAAAAAATTTCTTTACTTGTGTTTTAACAGGTCCGTCAGAGACAGTGCTGAGTCTAAATTTCCAGAAAACGTAGAAATTAGGAATACACACTCATTGGCTTATCGTTGGACAAACGCTTATCAATGGGAATTGGCAAAATCTTTTGATGTCTTCGACGTTATTAATATATTAAAGATTAAAAAGAAAAGAGGAGTTGAAAATTTTGATGCAAAAATCGCAGGACACATTTTAACTTGTTTGAATTCTTATACCAATTCAAGTGTTTTAGAGATAGGCGACTTTGACTATTTAAATTATTCTCAGTCAAGTTTCTCTCATGAAAATTTAGAACAAATTCAAAATGGCTTTAAAAGTATCTATGGTAAAATGGAGGATGGAGAAATTCCGATTATCCACAATTTTTATCTGAAAGAGTTTCAGAAGATGGAACCAAGCCTAGATTATGACTATATTCTTTTAGACGAATCACAAGATACAAATCCCTGCGTAATTGATATGTTCTCAAAACAGAGCACAAATAAAATAGTAGTTGGAGATGCGTTTCAGGCAATTTACTCTTGGATTGGTGCTGAAAATGCTCTATTAAGATTTAACGAAACAGATAACTATCAGAATCATAAGCTTACAAACTCTTTCCGTTTTAGACAAGACTTAGCCAATCTTGCAATGCAAGTTATTCAGCTCAAGAAGCATATTGGAATCGATGTTGATGACTTTAAAATAACTGGTATCGGAAATTGCAACAAGCTAGATAGTCATGCTTATATTGCTCGATCAAACGTAAATCTAATAATAAAGGCCGCTGATGTAGTTTCTCAAACTAGAGACTCCATACACTTTGAGGGAAATATTAATAATTATATCTTTGCCGATGGAGTGGGTATTTATGACGTCTTTAATCTGTGGTCTGGAAACAAAGCTAAGCTTCGCAATAAGTTCCTCAAAAAGTTTGATTCTTATGAGGAATACAGAGACTTTCTTTCGGAAGTTGGTAATAATGACCAAGAAATTTTATGTTCTTTAGTGGAAAAATATAAAAGGAATGTTTTTAAAGTTATTGAAGAAATAAGAAAAAGAAATATTAATAAAGAAGAGGCCGACATTGTTCTTTCTACAACTCATAAAGCCAAGGGGCTAGAATACAATACCGTCGAACTTGCAAACGATTTTATAACGGAGAGCACTATTATTGAATCAGAAACTGACGATTACCCTAGATTATCTGAGGAAATCAACGCACTTTACGTTGCTACAACAAGAACTCAAAATAAAGTTGATTTTCCCTTCCATTATCTAGAAGATTATGCATCACTAAACAAAAGCAAATTATAAATGAGTAAAATATCACTAGCTACATCCGCATTCAATATTATTAAAAATGACTTCGATATTGAGAGCGCAATTAAAAATTGGTCTTACTATGTTGATGAAATAGTTATTGCTACGATTCCGAGCGAAGACAATACAGAAGAACTGCTGGATCAAATCAAAAATGAATCTAAAGTTAAAATTAAAATTATTAAGCTTGATTATTCTACAGACGTTGTTGGTTGGCAAGGAAAAATTGAAAATGAAGCACATAAAGGAGCAACTCATGACATTGTTGTTCAGCTCGATCTCGACGAAAGAATGGGCGGAAAAGTCGATGTATGGAGGGGTGCGGCTGAGACTTTATTAAAATCAAAAGAAAACGTTAAAGCTCTTATGATTCCATCAATCAACTTATATGGAAGCTATTATACTTATTCTGATATCAGTAAAAAATGGTATATGTGTTTGAAGGAAGGCGTTCATAGGGGTATTGTTAATTTTGCCAAAACACCAGAAGGGTTTGATAGAACAAAGTCCGACTCAACCGAAGCGATTGATAAGGATGGCAATCTGGTTCCTTCGGCTGACCTTGTTGGGTCTACTGGAAAATGGACTGATTTAGAATATTGTAAAAAAAGAATGCCGTTTGTCTGGCACTTGGGGTACGTATCTTTTGATCATCGCCTAAAAATTAACAAAGACTTTTGGAAAGAAAAGTGGGATAATTGTGGAGAAGGAGAGGCGGATGTAGTAATGGACATTGAAACCTTGGAAAAAAAAGAAGTTTTTAAACATGGAATAGATATAGATTTTCTAGATATTGATTCTGTTTAATATGATACAATCTAAAATGTAAGAAAAATAAAACAACTTATACAAAACCATATAATTATGAACTTTAATTTTAAAGACATTGAATCTATTAAACATGTTTGTGAAGTTGGTTGTTTCTTACCAGACACCATTCAATCAAAACAGTTTTTAGGCACACACGTAAAAACAACTTTAATAGAACCAAATCCAAAAGCATTTAAACAGTTGCAAAAGTCTTTTAGTAGTCATAAAAATGTTTCATTGTTAAATGTGGCGGTTACGGACAAAGATGGAAAAGTAAAAATGTATAATAGGTGGAATGATGCAGATGCTTCTTGCTTTGTCGATTCGGAGTTTAGTCCAGCCATTATAAATGATCAATATGTAAAAAACGATGAAGATAGCTTTATGGTAGATTCCGTATCCTTTGATAAAATTGATAAAGGTGATATAGATGTTTTAGCCGTGGATACAGAAGGTTATGAATGGTTTGTTATTAAAAATATGAAGAGTAGACCAAAATTTATAATCTTGGAAACTCATGGTCAAAGTTATATTAATCCGTATATTAATAATATCACAATGTGGATGAATAAAAACGGTTACGTTATCCTAAAAAAAGATGAGTCAGACACATTATATTCAAAGACCTAATATTCTAGTTAGGGGAGAAGGTGGATTAGGTGACTGTTTACTTTCTAACAGATTTATTCCTGCTATTAGAGAATATCATTCTGATTGTCATATTACTTTTGGCTTTGATAATGATAGAGGAGAGTCTTATCAACTAAATGTTTTAAATCGTTTTTATCCAAATATGTCTGACATTTATTGTTTGTGGAATGAGGTTAATGAGGATGATTTTGATTATTTTTATGATCTTCATATAGATAAGATGAAGTGGACTACTTATGATTTTGATTGGTTAAGTCGTTTTTATTATTTTCCCAAGGCAGAGGTCAATGTAGAAAAAAAGGATTATGTTTGTTTGCACTTAACCCACAATTTATGGGAGCCAAAAAATCTTAAAAAAGAATATATAACTGAATTAGTAAATCTTCTTTACGATGAGGGACACAAGCTAGTTGCTATTTGCACCGAAAAAGAAAAAGAGCGTTACTCTGATGTTTTAGATAAAGTTCAGATTGTTTGTTCTGATATAGAAGAAGCTTGCATGGTTGTTATGTCTGCAAAGGCTTTTTTAACTATAGATTCTGGTTTTAAGTATATGGCTTATGCAAATGGTGTTCCGACACTAGAGACTGCTGATCATTATTCTCAAGTTGGAACAACTCTCCCTGTGATAAAAGCAAGGTGGTTGCCGTTCCAAGAGCGTGGCTTGCCTCTTTATTCTGATCCTGCCTATTTTGTAGCTGGTTTAGAAAATATTTTAGAAAATAAAATTTCTTCGATATTCCCTTACAACAGTTCAAATAAAAAAACCTTCAAACTATAAAATGAACGTAGCATTAAATCGAATCGAAATGAATATTGGTGGAATAAGAGTGACATCGTTTGATATCCCAACAAGCATGACTGCTTATGGGACTAGAGAAATGATATCCTTAAATAAATTTGAATTTGATTCTTATCCGATTGAAGATGGAGGTAATTATGTTGAAGTTGGGTCTCACAATGGGTTGCTTGGATTTTATGTTGCTAGGATGTTCCCTAAAATTAACGTTCACCTTTTCGAGTGTAACCCTTTGATGATTAGAGCTATTCAATATGGTATTATTCAAAACAATCTAAGCAATGTAACAGTTTACCCATTTGGTTTAAGTGATTCTAATCGTAATGCTGATTTCGGAATAAGTTTCGAAAATACTGGGGGTTCTAGTTTATTTATACACGAGGGCCATAATAAAAATATTAATGTAAAGCTTTATGATTTTGAAACAATTCTTTCAACTTTCGACCCTATTGATTATTTAAAGATTGACATTGAGGGAGAAGAATTTGGAATTTTTAATTCTCTAATCCAGTCAGATTCTAAGTTTCTAGATAAAGTTAAGACATTGAATTTAGAATTACATGATTCTATTTATCCAGATTTTAATTTAGATAGATCAGGGATTAAAGAATTCATTTCTACATTTGATAATCTGAACGTTATCTACCAAGATTAATAAATGAAAAAAGTAATTATTACAGTAATCAAAGCACAAGATTGATGAAAATAGGTTTTATGTTATGCGCTTTTAATCAAGAAGAATTTCTTGATGGATGTTTGCAAGATCTTGTTCCTTTTTGTAAGGAGAACGGTCATATTATTAGTGCCGTTTCGGTTCCATTTTTTGAATACAAAAACAAGGGAATAAAATATGATCATACTACTGATCTTCTAAAAGAAAAATTAAGGATTG
>TARA_R110002153_G_scaffold114247_2_pt1 | contig 17437 bp, 7 predicted proteins | sample TARA_R110002153 | Tara Oceans TARA_R110002153 (sample SAMEA4398193) | marine metagenome | biome: Polar Biome; feature: [SRF] surface water layer (ENVO:00010504); material: water (ENVO:00002006), including particulate matter (ENVO:01000060) such as... | depth 5 m
CGCTAAGTAATAGTGTAAAATCACCTTGTAGTTTAAACTTAAATATGTTAGCGTCCTTTAAATCGATTGTACGATTTCCGTCGGCCATAGTCGCGTAGTTTCTAAACTCCCCACCAATAGCACTCGTAAAATTCTGTACATCGACTCTATTTAAAAGAGCAGCATTACTAGTAAGAGTAATAAGATCCACATCCATGTCATTTACTTTTTCTAAAATGCCATTAGTCTTCTTTCTCCACGTATTAAAGTTATCGTTTAAGAGCACACCTGCTTCATCGACTAACTCAACGGTACCCGTGCCGACTCCAATATCGGTAGTGGTGAATACAGTGCCAACATTGTCGTTTAGAGCACCAAGTGAAACGAAGTTAGTATCGCCCGCGGCTATGATTGTATAGGTTTTGCCAACCTCAATTTCGGTAACAGAAATAACCGCGGTGGATGTACCTACAGTCTTAAACCCATCGTAATTTATGATATTAGTGTTTGACATAATAGTATTTATACACTTGTTATACTGTCGACCAGAACCTTCAATTCAGCCAATTGAGTTTTCAAATCAGAAATTTCTTCCCTTTGATTTCTAAAGTTCTTTTTAGTAGCAAGGCGGGACGAGTACGAATTGCTCGTATTCACCAGCGCGTTATTGTTGTTTGGATCTCTGTAATATTGATTTGCCATTATACTGTTGCTATAGCTCTTAAGTTTTTAATTTCTGGTGCGAATGCTTTATTCGAACTGGTGAAAACGATTTTCAATGCAAAGGATTCAAATTGTACACTGTCATTTTGGTATGAGTATTCTGTTTCTTTGAATTCGTACCCGCTGCTAACCTGAAGTTCTTTACCTTCAGCAGGTAGTATTTCTCGCCAAATGCTATTGTTCCAAGAGTCGGCTGAGGTGAAGTCCTTCATTTTGATATAAACTTTAATGTTAGTACTATCGTCAGGTAGTAATCCATCGAAGTATACGTTTATGCCGTCAGCTGGATTCTCAAGGTCAACCTTTTTACTAATGTATCGTGCCAATGATTCGCCACTTTCTTTATTAGTTTCAAGTTCATGACTCTCGTTGATAATGTTATCAAAGGAAAGCAAGGATAGTCGATCTAAGTCAATAATTGGACTTATCTTTGAGTCTGTTGTCAGTAAGGTAGCTTTTAGCTCAAGTTCATTATCATACGTAGTTGCTGCAACTCCACTATTTTCGTCATGACTAAATCGTTCACCCGCATATAGTAAATCATTTGCAACTACTTCGTATATCGCGGCCTCGTTTGCACCAGCAGTACCGGCGTCATCACCTCTAAGAAGAAGTTCATAACCAGTTGATGCTTGAGGTAATACCATTTCTTCAATCAGGTTATAGAATACTGATCCTCTCCAGGCGTTAACAACCGCGGTAGCAGTCGCTTGTCCTGTAGGTGTAAAGTACTGGGCATTATTTCCAGTAGTGGCTATCGCCTGCGCTGAAGTCAATGCGGCATCGGTGTAAAGTTGATATAATTCTCCATCGGCGTAACCTAATTTGGAGACGTTCCTTACGTAATAGACTCCTGCCGTAACTGCAGCGGTTCCTCCATTAGCGTTGTATGTGACCTCTTGGCCGTCATCAAACAATACACACGATTGGAATCTTACGTAATTACCTACAACATCACTTGTTAATACCGTGATAGGTGAAGGTGCAGCGATGGTTACAGTCGGCAGACTACCTGTTGTATGACCAGTTCCGTTATTTGTAACCACTATAGTGTCGATCTTTCCTCCAGGCTTAACCGTTGCTTTAGCAGTAGTACCACTTCCAGCGCCACCTGTAATAGTAACAATAGGAGCTCCAGCGTTATAGCCGGAGTTATTGGTGGGACTTACATCGATGTATGTTACTTCACCACGTCCTGGGCAAACTCCTTCAAACTTCGCTAATCTGCTAGTATCTTCTTGGAAATCAGCTCTATTAATAGTGAATTTTAAATCAGCATTTTGATCAGGTGTCCAAGTTGAAGCATTTTGGCTTTTAAGAAGAACACCAAGATTAACATTTTTTGTTACCTTTTCTGCATTCTGACCAGCCGCTACTACATTTGTTCCACCGACTCTCGATGTCCAAACTCTCCATTGTGCACTATTTGAAATTAGTACAATCGCGTATTCAACACCAGGCTGTAAATAAACAGGAGTGTCAAACATTAGGTTACTTGCGGTTTGCGCATCAGCCGTAACTGTAACATCAGCAGCCTTTTTAATAACCCGTGAGTGTGGGATTGTGTTCTGAGTAGGTATACCGTTCTCAACTGTGACGATACTCATCTCAACCGGAATACTAGGATCAGCTTGTTTTACGAACAAATCAATAGAGGATAAGAACACGCCTGTTGGCTCGTTGCCGATCATGAATGTTTGTGCAATTGGATCTCTCCAGACTCTCCAACGTCTACGAGTAACGTTACGCGCCTGTGATACACGATTTCTTTCTAAACTCATTTGACGTGTTGAAAGAACTGTGCGTTGACGTGTTTCTAATAGACCTTGTGCAAAGTATGATGCTTCTGCGTTAGATGTCTCAAGCAGTTTATTGTTTGTTGCACTATTCGTTACACGAATTTGGCGTGCACCAGTTCTGAATCTTAAGGTGTCGTTATTAGGTATTACTATCCAGCCTGAAACTTCACCACTTGCATTCGTCGTGATGTTACCGTTTGCTCCAGCAATACTTGTCTGGCCGTCATAGCGTACAACATTTGTTCCACCATCGCTTCCAACTGCTCCTCCAAATTGTTCGAAAGAAGCTTCAGCACAATACGATGTTACATCAACATCGTCGAAGTAAACATAAAATTTTGTGTTAGGTTTTAATAGTTGTGCGTTAAAGTAGACTTTACGTGAACGAATAAATGGTATGAAACTTGTGTCAACAGGAACATCATCAATCACTTCGTTATTAAAGGTTTCCTTTAAAGAGGTTTGGATTCCACTTCTCACTTGTCTCTCACGTCTTCGTCGACCAAATAACCATCCACGTCTACCACGGCGGGAACCACGGAAATTGCGTCTGCCCCAGCGCGAACCAGTCCAGGATGTCTGCCACTCGTTCCACTCGGTTCCAAGAATATTTGGGTTTTCCGCGATCTGTTCAAGAAGAGCAGAGTTATTACCTTCAACGTTATTAATGATATCAGGGCGGTGAGTAACATCTTTCCATTCATCACTTGTTGGTGAAATTTCAAGAGAGCCACTCCATGTCGCAACATCATAAGGATTTACGCTTAAATGCTCAGTAGCAAAAGGCTGGATGATATGGCTTTTTTCGATAAAGTCTAAGCAGACAACATTCTTTCTTTTACCAGAGTGAACTACTGTACCAGAAGGAACACTTACAGTATTCCAAGTAGGTGAACCCGCGAGCGTGGTGGTTGCACCAGTCTGCAAATCAGAACCACTATCTCTATAGGACCATCGTGTGTTTTCTGAAAGATACATTGGTCGAGCAGAACTTTCGTCTCTGTCAATACCAATTTTGTATGCAGGATTAGTAGTATCACCACCACCGTGCCCTGTAAATGCATCGGTGAAGATACCATTTTTAAATCTCTCACCACTTGCATCGAAAAGTTGTTTTTCAGAAGTCTCCCGCTCAAGCATATTGAGAGAAGTATAGTATTCTAAATTCTTAACTCGTGATTCAAGCTCACCGATATCTTTCATCTTATAACCGCGTTGGTTATTAGTGGCAATATCTAAATCATCCAATTCATACACATAGCCAGGTTTGTAAATTTCAAACAACTCGAGTGAATCTTTAGGAAGGATTGGTCGTTTGGGCTCTTGGCTGGATGCGCCTTTAATAATAGATACGTCGCCCAATTGATTTAATGCTACTAGATCAATGCGTGGATTATAGTAATCAACGGTAAAGGTTGCAGTAGTGCCTGGAACGAGATCAAAGTTCGATGTAGTAGATGTGATGCTACGTCTAAAATCAAGAGCGTTCGACAATCTACTATCTTGGAATTTGGGTACATCACTCAACGGCATTCTTATAGTACCATTGGTCGTATAAGAATTAGCGGTGTAGGGTCCATCAGTTCCAGCGAAGTATTGGTAATCAACTGTTAGTGTTCCTGACTGCACTGTTTGTGTGCCAATGTATTTAACTGTGCCGTAGCCATAGTGCGATTCTGTTTGACCACCGTCGAATAGAAATTGATCAGTAAGATCTGTGCTGCCAGAACCAATCTCGCTATGAGTAATACTGTTAATCTTATAGCAATCAGTATTTGCAAGCGTAATTGTCTCGCCTAGTCCTAGGTTTGTAGTAATAGTTTCAGCGGAAACTTGTGTATTTGTTTTAACACCTACTGCGCGAGTAACTTCAACCGGCGCAATAATAACCATATCGTAGGTGGAGAGCGTAACTGTGCCGTCGGCCTCTTCGTAGTATATCACCGCATTCGCACCAGAATTTGTAATCTCGATTTTAGTAGGAACGGTGATTCCAGCGGCGGTATCAGTCGCGTTAACTTGTTGGAAGATGGTATAATCGAGAGGATTGGTGCTGATGAATGATCCTACAGGTGCAGTGATTGTTGATACACCTACTGGTGGGTTTGCAATTTCGTGGCGGGTTGATACTGTATATTTAACAGTAGAAATTTCATTAACCGCATCGTATGGCAACTCATAAACCTTGTCCATAAACTCGCCATTGAGACTAAAGCCATCAGTATTACGAAATTCGGCATAGGCTGCACCAGGGAATATATCGATATCGGTTGCGTCTTTAAGTGTTTTGCCCGCGGTTGTAATTTGAATATCGTACACATAGATGCGGTGTGTCGCGTATACCTCAGGTGTGTTGGTTGCAGTCACTGTGCCAGCACCAATCGCAGTGGCGATGGTGCTATTCATTCGAGGCCGAGTTGGATTACGAGTAATAGCAGCAATTCTGCAAGTACCAATACTAGCAGTGCCCTCCACTTCACGTAGTGTAAACGTTTGTGCTGGATCAAAATCTAATGAGCCGATTATATCCGCCGCGGTCGCGGGCGTGTGACTGAGTGTTCCTAAGATGAATCCACCAAAATTTAAACTTTGCTTATAGTTTGTAACTGTTTTAATATCTGAACTATCTTGTCCTTTTTCAACAACTACTTCCTGTTTGTCTTCAAGCTCAACACGATAACCTTGAACATACGCTGTTGAAGGTTCAACCGCAATAACATATCTCTTCTCGCCTTCACTCTTCGCTTGTGCTAAATTCGTAACTCCAGAGATAAGAGGAGTACCGCCAGTGTTGTAGATTTCATCGTCGGTATACTTACCACGGTTTCCAGCTTCATCGTTAAAGTATTCACGTACATCAACCTTAAAAGGCTTTACAATATAAGAACCATTTGTTTCATCACTCCGCGTAGCAATTGCTTTACCTAATTCAGAGTATTCTGTGCGGACTGGAAGAGTGACGTTATCTTCAACAATCTGCAGAAGCTCTATTCGTTGTTGACTCGCTGTAACAGAAGTACTTGCGGAAGAGACATCGGCAAAGGCAAGTGTAAGACTCAACTTATATCGATCTGCACCAGGCGCGTTTTGATTAGGAGTTCCTGCTGCGTTATCCAACAGCGATGTATCAGAAGCGTATGTTACGATTTCTTCAACGATATTGAATACAACATCACCTGTTAATTTGCTGTTTGCTGTCGCCTTTATATAGAACTCAGATTGCGAATCGGTGTGTACGAAACAACCCTTAATGAAAAACACACCTTGGTCTTGAAAGAAGCCACCGTAATTACCTGGATCTTCAAGTGATGCAGCGTTTGTTGCAACAGTACCGATTACACCACCTTGCACAATTGTAGTGTTGGTTCCAAGTGTTATCGTCGTATTAGTGTCAAGCGCTAGTACATCAGTTGCAACAAACGCTTCAGTGCTTGAAGTAACGTCTGTACCGAAGTATTTTAGGTATAGTCTATAGAAAGTGGTGTTGGAACTACCCGCGAATTTTTCGACACCCATAACTTTGGCTGTCAGATCGGTTAGTCCAGTCTTATGGATTTCAAGACCCTTTAAAGCATTTAGCTGTTCCGTCGTAGGTTCAACAGATCCTGCGAAAGTAATAGGAACACTTTGGATGTTCTCATCGTATGTAGTATAACCATTAAGTACTCGATCACCATCTTTAAAGACGTGACTTCCAAATTTATCAATCTGGTCTTGGAGATTTGACTGTAGCTGATTAAGTTCTCTTACTTGAACACTTCTGCCAGGCTGAAATAGAATCCTTAAATAATTGTCATTTGCAGTCGCAAAATCGTCATTATATGGGGAATTCGAATAGGTTGTTATAGCCATAAAATATAGTTTCTTTAATTATAATTGAACGATTAGTTTTACTTCCTCAGTCTGCGTTGCAGCTCGAGCAAATGGCACTCGGTTTTCTAAAAATATTACTTCGCCATTAAACTCTGTGTTAGTCGGATCGCGGTGAGGAAACTCTCCGTCGTGGATAGAGGTAATACTAGTAGCAACATCTGCGCCTACGGTTGCCGTAGCACTTTGAAACACCTCGATCGTGTTTGAACCAACGATCGGATCGATAAAATTAACTTCACCGTTTGAGTTTTGGTGATAGTACAGGTTATTACCAACGATGTAGTCAAAGTAAAATTTAGAGTTGCTTCCCGCCTGTGTTAAGATATCGCCAGGCTCTAGTGATAAGGAAGCGATTGATGCACACGTAATGTATTTCAAGCCGTCGTAAGAAGCTAAGCTCCCATCGCTATCGTCATTACGGACGAAGTTTTTCACCAGAGAAACTTGTCTAAACTTAAGAGCTTGAGCGTCACCGCCTTCAGTTCCAACAAATTCTGCGATTACACCAATAAACCATGTAGGCAACGTGCTAACTGCATGAGTAGCAAACCCACGCGTTGGAGCAACTAAGGCAGAAGCGACAGCTTGTCTAGAAGTGCCAGGCTGAGCGGCATCTGTAATACTGACGCTAGCTGATCTTAGGTCTTTAAGTACAGTGCCATTCCAATACGTAAGATTACCAGTATCGCCCGTTGTGCCACTTGCTTGAATTTCGATTCTCTCAATTACACCAGAACCAGAAACAATTGGTACAAATTGGTATGCTGATAGACTTACCGCTACGCCACTCGTGTTAACTGCAGTAACAGTAACAACTGTTGAGGAAGTATAGCCTGTTCCTCCGTCGGTGATTCCGATGTGAGAAAGTAGCCCTCCTTGATACGTAGTTGAATTCGCAATCGCGGTGGCGTCTGCTTCTAGAACAGGAACGAATTGCGGCGTTATAAACTTAGCCTGAGGCCCACTTGACGGAAGCGCTTGAGTGTGTGCCCACACGTAACCGTCAGATGTTGAAGCAATTGTTTGGCCGGTAAAAGTAGGTGCAGTGGTTGCACCGATCGGATCAGATGCCGCATTCGTAAGCGCGCTATTAGAAACACATAGGTATATTTGGTCATTGTGTGTAACATACGATGGATACACGTCTCCTGTTGCATAAAAACAATCGTTATCAGAAGAATCATACGCCTTATATTTACGGCCTGGTGTCCATGCGTTTTTAGCTATAAGTCGATTTACACCTGCGCTCGAAACTTCTTTGAGAGTAAACAGATTGTTGATAACATCGGCATCTTCTTGTTGACTTCCACTAGGAGGTGAAATAGTAAAATCAAGAGAGTCTTCTGTTTTGCTCAAAATATCGTTAGGCCATTTGTCAGTTTTACCTAAGCCAATAGCGTAAATGCTATTTGTGCGGTGCTGGTCCTGCATAGTGGATGTGGGTGAACCACTATTGTACGCAGTCTCGAGTGAAGCCTTAATATCGTTTACTAATAGCTCAGCTTGATTTCTACGAAAATCGTCTGTAATAATTGCTGCCATATATTTTTTGTTTTGTAATTAATTGTGTTAAAGATATTTATAAGGAGTTCACGACCATCTATTTAATACCGTATATAGAGGTATTTATAACTCTTATGATAGTAATACTAAACTATTTTCTTCTGTGCTAATTCAATTGGATAACATACACCCCGTCCGATGTAACTAGAAATTATGGAGTTGATGTTACGATTTCCACACGCTGAGGGCTTGAAATATTTGCTTGTATTGACTGCGATTCGATACCTTCCTCGTATGTTAAGCTTAAGCCGCTAATACTGAAATTAAGATATCCCATATCGCTTAAGTCATTTTGATCAAACCAGAAGGTAGGATTGCGCGAACCCAGTACCCCAGCGACATAACCGTCATGAATATACTGGCTTCTATAGTTGAATGGTGTAATCGCTATTACTGAATCAAAAACAACTGATCTTTCAAAATTCTGATTTCTGTTATAGCGCGCAGTGGCACTGGCAATAACTGAAAGGGAATCCCCGCCTACGACTAGAGGATAATCACTTCTATCGACGTCTACTATTTCAAAGCCATCAACCGATAATGATTTACCAGTTGTGCCAGCTTCGTCTATAAAGGCAATGAATTGTACGCAATCGTCCTGTGACTCTAATGTGATATCAACCGATACACGAGTCTGATTCGCTGATAAAGCGTGACCTGCACTACCAGTTTGAGGCACATCGTTGATTATTTCAACACCATTACCCAGAGTCGCGGGATCACCACTCACGTTTGCACTATTCCTATTTTTCAACAGTGTTACAATTGGTGCTGAGTTAGCGCCTGTTGTATAATTGAATTTGAATCGTATTCTCTCTCCTTCTTTAAGGATACGTGTTAAGGGAAATCCTGCTACACCAAATATGGTATGCGCTACGTTGTGTGCTGAAGTAAAACCTTCTCTACTTCTGTTTGAAAAGTTATTCATTCTAGTGATAGAAGAACTATTAGCTGTTTCAACGAAATTGTTCACATAAGGATCTACATCAGGTGAAGCGTATTGAAGTTCGGCAATCGCTAGCACAATCGCTATTTGTGCAGAATTTAACCAACCTGGTTGATAACGAGGTGTGTGGTATCCTTCGCTTGGGTCTTGAAGTCTTTTTGCGGGTGGTACCAATGCGTTGTACCACGATTCTGGATTCTCGTTGCTTGAAGTGTATGAAAGTAATTCTGTCCAAGTACTTCTATTAACGATCTCAATTAGTAATAAGACGAAAAACTTCATTCCCGCTGGATGGACTAATCTGCTGTACGATTCTCTCCAAAGCTCAGGTGCCACTTTAGTAGAAATTTGGTAACTGTAATCTTGCCAAAATTTACTATCTTGTATTTTCTTTTCGCTTGAAGGAAACCCTCCTCTGTCCTGATAAGAAGTAACTTCAGGCAATGGGTGTATAGAAGTAGGTAAAGGGCCATACGAACTTTGATCATTATTCCACGACCAGTTGTAAGGGGACGGATCCGCCGCGGTACCGAAGCTTCCAGATATACCATACGCGTTTGCGATGTTAGCTTCGATTGCAAGACGGTTGCCTAACTGGTCGGAGGGGTAGTAGATGACTTCGGATAAGAAGTGCGTTACCGTTGTTTCTTGGTCGTCAAATATCTGCGAATTAGCACTCAATAAAGTGTCAGTGTTTACATCTGTTGCGCTATTAGCAGAACCCACTAGAACCCCATCTGCATAAACGGTGTTATTTCCAGTGGAAAAAGCAGGGTTGGCAATAGTTGAAAAAAGTTGAACGCTCGGCACTTCCGCACTAGGAATAAATACGCTTCCACTATTAAAGCTAGGGCCAGTTGACACTGCAGACCCGTCGCTTTGGGCTAAGTAGATCAACGGCTTTCTTGTAGAAGATGCTCCCCCATTGGTTTTTGAATCAAACCGAAGGATATTATTAAAGGTATCATTACCATTCCGTTGGTCATCAAAATCGACAACAGCAAACAATGAGTAAGTGCCATCCGCTGATAACATAGGCGCGTTGTTTGGAAGATTTAACTTAGCACCTTTACCATTTAGTGCCACCTTACCATCACGGTCAGTAACAAGCACACCAGCATCAACAATCTTAGGCTGACTTCCAGCAGTCGCTTGGGTAGCGTGGTTGCCGTCGCCTGACTGGTCGTACCATTTGGATACGGTTCCGTCTGCTGAGATAACTTGCCAAGTAAGGTTTGACGACACAATGCTAGTAGCACTTGCTCCTATTAGAGCCATCCAATAAAGTCTTGTGGCCCCTGCTGATGTCGTTGAACCGTCACCAATTATATCAAACTCAAAGTCTAAATTATTTGTTCCTTCGCTTAATTCTGTATTAACAGTTGCTACAGCAGATCCACCATTTGTCTGAATAAAAATTTGACCAGTAAGTCCAGTTACTTCAATAGTTCCTGTTAATTTGTAACGACCCTCCTGAAATAAACCTGATTGCATTTCGGGAAATATTGTTACACCAGAAGTATTATTTACTGAAGCAGTATAATTACTTGAGTCGGTAGACGATGTTACTACGTAATGCGTGCCCTCGTTGGCAGGTACAATTAGTCGGTCTGTTATGTCGACATCAGCATTCACCCAATTCAGCAACGTGCTGTTAGCTACCTCAGCAGCAGTAAAGCTCTCCTCTGCATCGTCACTAGAACGACGAACCTCGACTACGCTACCTGTGTAGTTTGGGTCAACATTACGTAGACTCAAGATAAGTGATGATGCATCGAGTGGTAAAGGCGGTATTACTATAGAACCATCATTCCCACTACCAGACCAATCGCGTAAAGCGTTATTAGAAGCTGCATCTAAACTAGTAAAGCGGTAATCGAAATTGTTGGATAAAGCACCTTCTATTCTAAACGCCGCAAGTCTGCCGCGGCAATCGAACGTGTTAGCGACAGATGTGTTTTTAGAAAAAATGCTAAAATTCTCAGTCGCGTTGAAATAGCCACGGTTGTGTTTAATCGTTTCGTTCAAAACAATATTGCCATTAGAGTACGCTTTTACCTTCGCGGTTTGTACTGATTGAAGCGTTGAATAGTCTATAAACGAGATTGACGAAATCGCTGCGGCACTCGAAACAGGTACTCTATTGCTGCCTGCCACGGCACCGCCTGCGTGGTAACTACCTGTGTTTGCATCGATATACCGTATAGTGCCATTGTCAATGAGGTGCCAAACTGGTAAGCGGTGCTTTACTTTACCAGTCGTGTTGTATTCTGATGTGATGTTATTATATGTAAATATCGTTCCGACATTACTATCCGTTGCACCTAAGGCGGTAAAATCTGTAGTGCCAGCCGACGTAATTTTGTATTTCTGTCCATCGATGAGTTCGCTAATCGGGTATTCGATAAACGCCGTTACCTCAGCCGCTGAATAATCCGCAGTGCCATTCTCCCAAAGTGTACCATTTGACTTAGTATAAGAACCATTCAGATTAGTATAAGCACCGGCACCATCAACTGTAACATGTGTAGCGTCAGTTTCGGTTATTGCAATATCATCTGCGTTAGCACTGTATTCGATTCTAACGTTTGTCCACTCATCGTTAAAAATATCAGAGTCAAACCTCAGTGTTGTAGCGCCGCCAACATATCCACTTTGCTGAATCGCTAAATACGTTCCGCTGGTATCTCTTCGTAGATCAAACAGGCCTGGCTCATCTAGTGTAGGTAGATAATCCGTAGTGGTAAAAACATACGCATCGTCGTTGAGCTGATCGTTGTTAAGCAGTGCAGTAAACGAAATAATAAAGTCGTCGCCTAATACCGGTTGATTAGATGGTACGATAGAAAGCTCATTAGGAGTAAGTAGCTCGAGGCTATTGTCAGCGCTGTACTTCACGTTTGAGTCAATAAAGTATTTTATTTCTTGTGCGAAATCTCCCTCTGATAGTTTAAATAGATCTTTATTGGGATAGTATAATTCTGCTAATGAATCGAAAAATATCTTAAAGAATACATCAATACTATCAGGGGTTCCTTTAATTTTATAGTAGTGAACAATTCTCTTGTACAAGGTGTTTCTATCAACCACTGCAGAGTTAGGCACGATCTTCGCGATCTCCCCTTGGATAGCGTCTAAATATTTTTCAGACGTTTGATCTATGTCGTTTTCTGAAACAACGTGGTCTACTTCATACGAAGGGTAACCCACACGATTCATGTAATCGTAGTACTCTTCTAAAAACGATATGACATTCGTCGCGGTGTCTCTTAAATATTGAGGATATATCTCGCGAACTCGTGTTGATTCGCTATTGATTGAGGTACTATTAATTGTGTTACCGTGCATATTCTAATAATCTTGTCGAGGTGTAGTAGAGTAATCAAGTGCACCAGTTGAACCGCCCATTGCAATGGTATCAATTGATGCGGACAGCGTGGTGTGAATATTAGAATCGATTTCTAAAATCTGATTTCGTTTTGGTGCAACGTCGTTAGAAGCGGGTTTAGTAAAAATACTTATCTCAGTGTTTGCGTCGATATCAAAATCATCTATTAACACTACCCCACTATTAAAGTCAACGGTGCCAATGTTGCGTTTAGTCATAATTGATACACCATTACTATTCAAACGATATTGGTAAATGTTGCGCATGTTATCAACCGTGGAAGGTTCATCTGCGAAAAAGGTATTTACTCCATCAATTAAAAATCCGGTAGACGAAATTACAGATTTTGTGGGGTCTGGCGATTCGTCTAAAGGAAAATCAAAGTCAAGAGTATACCCACTAGTACGAGTAGTCGCAGCAGTGAATTTTTTATAACACTTCACTCGTGCAAAAATACTTAAAATGGCAGGATCTACATTAGTTAAATATTTCAAGAATTCGGAGTATCTAAACACACCATCGAAGTCAGAAAGGTACGCAGCGTTGAATGCGACCAGACCGTTTCTTACCTGTGAAGAAACACCAGCAGAACTTAAATTCGTCAAGTTGGCGTTGTATTTACTGAATACTTCGAAATACAAATACAAGTAATCAGGATTTACAAATTTCGGTCTAACTGTCAAGATTCCCTTTTTGTCGAGGATAGGCAGTAGGAAATCTCTATCAGTATTAGATAGTGTTTCACCATTCTGTGGTTTTACTGAAATAAAGACTTTACCGTATTCTGGAGGATTGTTATCTTCACCACCCCAAACCGATATGGCACTGACGTTAATGTTATTACGAATAATCGCCTTATAGTCATCAACGGTGACAGCGCGGTTCTGTGATAAAAAGTTAAGTGGTGCATTCGCACGAATACTTTCGATAGATTCCTTAGTACCACCACCTGTCGTTGAAGTTGAAACTGTGATAGTTGGCTTAGTCAATCCATCAAAAAGCGGGTCTGTCGTGGTGAAAACGGATAATCCATTTGCTGTAGCACCATCTGTAACCAAATACTTGAGTGTTATAACAGAAGCAGCGTGTGGTTTCTTCCCTAAGATATTATCACCAAACGATACTTCATAATGGCCATCTGGGTTTTCGTTGATAAAGTATACAAGTGATGTTGCATCCAAACCTGATAATTCCGAAAATCTTGCGTAAACTTCTTTTTGTGTAGTTCCGTGGTGTGGATTAACACTTACGACCAACTTTGAAATATCAATGTTTTTATCTGGAATTTCGAATTTTGCGTTTTCAGCTTTGCTGTCAAAAATATAAGTCTGCTCTTTCAAAGAACCTTGATAGATTTGAAACTCTGAATTAAACTCTGATATTTCGCTAGTATTAATAAAGGAATACGTTACGCCATTCAACGTATCGCTCGAAGTAAAGATAGTTCCTTCGGGTATCGAGACAATCGATGAATCAACGTTCGATAGAGTCACCGCTACGGTTGATGTGGTAACACTGTGAGGTATATAACCTAGTGTTTTTGCACGAGCTACAACGTTCTTTCTTAGTTGCGCGGATGCGATAAAACTCTCATTCGCCGCTAGGTGTGCAAGAATGGCGTTATAGTGCGTGTTGTAAGACAACACATCAAGAATAAGATTTAGCCCGGATCCTTCAAAATCGAAATCCTTAAAAGGTGAATCGGTTCTTTTATAGTAATCCTTAATAGACCCCTTAATCTTATCAAAGTCTAATTCTGTAACGTTAATTTGGTTTATTGCCATATCTTTATCTTATTCTATCGAGGTAAAAGGACACCTCAGTATTTATGTTTGAAAGCTTAATAGTAAAAAGAAGAGTGACGAGTATTCTGTTTCTATCTTCGTCTAGTTGAATTTCAACCTTTTCGTTAGTTACCCTTGGTTCATTCCTTTGTATGACCCGCAGTATTTCGTCCCTTAAAGCCACTGCTGTAAATTTGTTAGCATTCTCAAACAGGTATCGTGTAACGTTTCCTCCAAGCTCTGGGTGAAAAGGTCTATCAGTATAATTCGAAAGAACGAGTATTTTTACTGCCTGTCTTACTGCGTTGATATCAGTCAATGGGCGAATATCACGCGTATTCGGATGTGTGATAAATTCTAAAGGTACATCTGAAAAAAGCACGTTTGAGCTTACGTTCAATGGCTTTGTTTGATCTACATTATAGTCTGATCTTAGCATGATTGTATTTATACAAGATTCAAGGCTGTTCATGTTATAAATAAAGATATAAACCAATCAACTAAAAAAATATGGCTGAAGTAAAAATAACCTCTCTTACCGAAGCAACATCGGCAGATGGTGCTATCATCATCCCTGTAGTTCAAGGCGGAATAACTAAAAGGATAACGTTATCTAATCTGCTTTTCACCAATTCAATTGGCGCAGAGCAGATTTCTGAAAACGCGGTTGGCCCCTCTGAAGCTTCAGGCGCTTTGGCGAGCGAATTAAGCCAAACTGTTGCTGCAAGTATTACACCAAGCCGTATCGGCGCAGCAACTACAGCAGCTGCAGCAGCTGCCCAAGCTCAAGCCAATTCAGCTAATGCACTAGCATCTTCTAAGGTAAAAACATTTTCACAGCCTACTACACCAGTTGCAACTACGATCGGTGATCTTTGGGTTGACACAGCAACAACCCAACTCTATCGATCAACATCGACCGGCACGAGCGGTTGGGTTACACAAGATATCATCGCGGCGGAATCGATTACTTCTGATAAAATAGCAGCTAATAGTATTACAGCAGCGCAAATAGCTGGAGGAACCATTACTGCAAATGGAATAGCAGCTAATAATATTACATCAACACAAATAGCAGCTAATAGTATTACATCAACACACATAGCTGGAGGAACCATTACTTCTGATCAAATAGCAGCTAATAGTATTACATCAACACAAATAGCTGGAGGAACCATTACTGCAAATGAAATAGCAACTAATACTATTACTGCAGCGCAGATAGATGGAGGAACCATTACTGCAAATGAAATAGCAACTAATACTATTACGGCTAATGAAATAGTAGCTAATACTATTACAACTGATCAAATAGCAGCTAATACTATTACAGCTAATGAAATAGTAGCTAATAGTATTACATCTGATCAAATAGCAGCTAATACTATTACAGCTGATACACTGCAAGCTAATTCAGTAACTGCTCACCAAGTTGCAGCAGGTGGTGTTACTGCAATTCATATTGCTAATAATTCAATTTCAACAGGTGCAGTTATATCTAACTCGATTACATCTGCATCGATATCATCCAATAACCTTTCTTTAAAAGGAACTCTTAACGGAGACTTTGATGGAAGTATCACAGGTCCTGATGGTAGCGGTGACTATACTTTCAATCTAGGTACTAAAGGATTTATATTACATGCTCCTTCCGGAACAGCGGTAATGAATACTCTTGTAGCTCGTAACAATATTGTTACTGGTAATATGATTAGCTACGACGAAGGTCTAGGAGGATTAACAACTGATACGAATGGTAAAATCAAGATTGATGTTGACGATGATACACTTAAAATTGCAGGTGGTAAACTTGAAATAGGAACTGTTCCAAGTAGTGCTGTAGTAAACGCTTATCAAGATATTAATTGGACAGGATTTTCTGCGGGTATCGAAAATACTCCTATCCGCCCAGATGGCGAGATCGGTGGTGTGAGCGGAGGTGTGATGTTTTTCACTCAGTCCGATAACACTCACTTAACCATCAGCGACCCGGATAATGGCAACGCGACAGGTGGTGACGGAACAGTTGAGGGATTCGAAGTTGGCGATATTTGTGTTATAACGAAAAACACAAGCGGATCAAATCACGATCCTTTAAATTTTGTAGTTAGATTAACGTCCCAAATCTTTTTCAAAGTTCAAGGCTCCACCACCGGCACTGGCTATGTTCCAAAAGGCGTTAGATTCTATTGGGCTCCTGCCCAGCCAAGTGAGGTTAAAAGTGCAATCCCCAGTGGAACAATTACTACGTCATCGGGCCACAGCATAAATTTCAATGAAGGCATGCACGGAGAACAATCAGTCGCAACAACCGATGGTACTTATGGAATTATAAACACTAAAACAGTATCAGGCGCACACCCTGAATTATACAAGTACCAGGGCGTTGATGCTTCCGCTACGGGCAACCGCGCGACCAACAACTTCGGCACCGCGCATGTTCCGTCACTTATCACTCTCGGATCCGATCCCCAAGACGCGATCTTTCTTTTAGGAAAGATCTCCGCCGACGATCATACCGATGCAGCAACGAACATCTCACGTGTAATATTAAATAATCTTCCTTTTGAGATCGATCTGGTTGGTAGATGTAAAATCAAAGTTGCAGATAAAACTGGATTTGTAATTGGAGAATCAATTAGTGGAAGTTCTTCACTTTTCCCTGCGCGTGGAACTATTACAGATACATTTACAATTACAGAAGCCCATAGCACCGGTACTGTGACTACAAACTTTATCGAATATGAACAAGTTGGAGCAACCGTGTTTACGGCATCAGATACTGTTACGGGTAGCACATCTTCTTCTTCCACAACAGTAGCAAATAATAACAACGCCGGTTTCACTGGAGGGATTATTGGAAAAGACGGTATAACAAACATTGCAAAATTTGGAAGTCAGATCAACAATGGTGAAACAAAAATTAGCTTGACCTTGCGCGCAGTCTGGTCTTCAACAGATAATCTAACAGGGGATGATTTATCAGGCAAAAGTCAGAACAGGTCGAAGACCTCAAGTGACCTCGGCTATGGCACAGTGAATCCGCTTATGCCAAATACCAAGTTTACGCATACAGTGTCTAATTTTTCTATTGCCGGGCCAGATAATGATACTCAAAAATATCTTTACGTTTGGGTGGGTACTCAAGCTGGTAATCTCAGCGTTTCAAATAGCCATCCCAGTAACAAGATTTTTGACATAAATGAATACATCCGCTTTGGACTTAAATCTTCGAATGATTCTTGGATCTCAATGAGTACAACAGGTACCTTAACAAATACTTCTAACGCGTGGTCGAGTTTACTTGATCCAAACAGCGACCACAGAAACTTTAGCGGAAGCTAAAAACTATTATGGCATTTAAACACGAAAACAGAAAAGA
>TARA_R110002153_G_scaffold29434_2_pt1 | contig 17434 bp, 17 predicted proteins | sample TARA_R110002153 | Tara Oceans TARA_R110002153 (sample SAMEA4398193) | marine metagenome | biome: Polar Biome; feature: [SRF] surface water layer (ENVO:00010504); material: water (ENVO:00002006), including particulate matter (ENVO:01000060) such as... | depth 5 m
CTTTGGCTCGGTGACCCCTTCGGTGTTAACTCTATTAATGAGATTTGTGTCTGCTTCAAGAATATCAGGTGATCCCTGTACAGCCACCCTAAACCGTTCCATAATAGAAACCTTATCAGGTCTGTCCTTAATGCCTAAAACACTTTTGACACCAGAAACTGTTTTACTAGCTACTTTGTCCACCGCTTTACCAACAACTTCTGTACCTTTGCCTATTGCTGCTCCACCTGTCCTAATAACAGGGGTGGCAGCAAAGCCGACAGTGCCAGCGAGGGCAACACCTTTTGCAGAAGACTCAAGAGTACGTCCAAAGTCCATATCCTCGCCGGTTACAGAGGTCTCGATAACCTGTCTGTTAACATCATCTACAGCGGCGTAAACACCACCCTCGATACCAGCAATCACAGTGTTCCGCGCACCGCCTTTGAAGAGGGCTTTGAGACCTTCTTTAGTGGCTACCTTTGCTGTTACGCCAGCGGCTGTACCAATACCAAATGATGCAAGGCCAGCGTATGTTGTAGGATCGAGGCCGACACCTTTAATAAAACGCCAAGTTCCGTCCCATGAGATATTTTTATCATCATAGGCATCCATCAGATATAGGAAGGAGGCTTTAGTGTTATCATCTGCTCGAGAGATAATAGCGGCATCTACAGTCATCTTTGGGAGGTTGTAGTTAAACCAACCCATAGTGTCTAAAGCATAATCTGCTAGTTCTTGATCTTCACCTACAAAGTCGTTTCCGCCGTTATTAAAACGGTATACATTTCGAGCTGCTGATAGAAAATCACCATCTTCTGTTAGAGAGTCTTCAGTAGTGTCTTCCTCACCGGCTTCAAACCGAGTGTTAAAATCATCAGTATTGTAAGTTGTTCCTAAAGCCCCTGATGTCAACTGACCCCGTCGGCTCGTCATAGAGCTTGTGGTGGCCTGTGGCGCTGTAGGAGATGACGGAGGATTGAGAGCAGCTTGAGCGGCTTGAGCAGCAGCAGCTTTTTCACGCCGCTTCTTTTCTGCTTCAATCTCAGCAAGCTCCTCGGCAGATGGTTCCCAAGAAGGTAGATCAGTTATAGCCATAATTTACCTCACTTGAATAAATCTGTTGTTTCCGATTTTTCTAATGTCAGCTCCTGCTTGTGCAGAGCGTATAGAGGATGCTTTGACAGCATCAAATACGTCATAGATCACATCAGTTGTTGGGTCTTTATATTGATTACTTGTGGTTCGGAGATCGTCTGTGAACTTATTTATATCTCTAGCTGCTATAACAGCAGTTTCAGCCTTTGAAATTTTCTCAACGTACTTCTGTGTTTTAGCAATTACCAATTCACGAATTTCTTTTAGCTGTCTCAGAGTTAATTTTTCGTTACCGTTTTCTTCACGATAAATACCAACCAATTCCTCGAACTCGTTTTCGGCAATCTCTTTGCCTCTCCGATAGAATATCGTGTCCTGCCCGAGAACTCCAAGGGTAGTCCCCGTGCCACCTTCTAGTATTGAAACATCACGAACATCCGCCAGAGCATCGTCTAGTTCTTCGCCAAACCTTTTATGCTCATTGCTGTTTCGTACATCGGTGATGTAGTATGCGCTTTGCGCTGCTTCTAAAATAGCAGGTACATCGTTGGGGTGAATCCCATCTTGTGTTCTTGCCCAATACTGTAAAGCACCGGCATCGTTTAGTTGATCTTCAGTCAAGCCTAAGTCACTAAGATCCTCAGTAGTTCTAGCATTTTTTAACTGCCCTACCAAAGAAGTGGTAGTTACCTTAGAGAATGTTTTATCCACACCTGTATTAGATTTTAACCGTTCCCGTGCAGCACTTAGAGTTGGGTCTGCCTCGATTTCATTTATATCCTGCTGCTTTAATGTTTTACGAGAAATAAGAAGCTGCCTAAGTTCTTCTTGACGTATTTTTTTAGCATTAGCATTCGCCGTCATACGGGCAGTGGTATCCACAGCATTAAGCTTATCAATCTCACGCTGAGTGTTTTCTAGATAAGTCTGCCATAATGCTGGTTTACCCCGCATCACACCTTTGTATTGTTCGGGCATTGTTGAGAGAACAGTTATATCTCTATTATCTTTGGCTTGTTCGTAAGCTGCATTAGTGATGTAGCCATTACGGTCTCCGCCTTGTATAAACGTATTACCACCAGCAACCTTCCAAAATTCATCTTGTGCTTGAAGGGCTTCCCAATCACCTGAAGCTGCTAATGATTTATCAGTTTCTGTAAAGTCATTCTTAGCGTCTTGGTTCTGGGTAGCTCGCTGAGAAGTAACGAACTGTGTTATCTGAGCGGTGCGTGAAGCTTCGTTGACGCTTAGTGCGCCTGACAGGAAGGCAGCATTAGAATTTTTATGTGCGTCCCTGATGTAAGCTTCAGCCGCAGCGTAGCCTTTATTAAGTCCATTTAGGGTGTTAGAAAAACCAACAGGAGTTCCGTTTTCATCGACATTCTGTGCGCCAATTCCAGCTACTATTTCATTATATACTGTATCTCTCTGGAGTGCCTTTTTACCAGAGGTTCCCAATATAAGAAGCTTACGGGCAATACTCATGTCAGGAAAAAGCAAGTCCAGCTCTTCCATGCCTGTTTTGTTGTCACCTTCAAGAGCTTTTGTAACGTAACCGTTAAACTCTAGCTCAAATTTCTGATTTTCTTCAGCAGCTTTACGCTCATCACGCTGTTGAGATAAGTCTTCTGCAATGCCTAAACTCTTCGCTAATAATCCCGCAGAATTACCAGTATTAGGGTTAGGTCTGTATTGCACAGCTCCCGACCCCTGCTGACCAAGACCTCTCGAGGTAGGTGCAATAGGGGCAATATCAACTGTAGTACGTGCCATTTACTAGTTCCTTACTATGCTAAAAAGTCGGGGAGAAAACCGGTCCCCCCGTTTTTCCGCTGTCTCTGGTCGGCTCCGGCTGTTGCTCCGCCAATACCTAAGACTACCCCTAATGGGCTAGGTCCCTCTGTGAGAGGATTACTTGCTATGACCTGCTCAAGGTTTTTCTGTAGTCCACGGGACTGAGCATCATAAGCTCTTTCAAGAACACTCTCTTGATCTTTAGTACGGACAACATTTCTTGCACCGGCTTGAACAATAGCTGAAATAGTATCGGTAACAGATCTTCCTGTTACACCGGATGTTGCTGCTGATGTCACCGCAGTGGCTTTAGCTGCTCTGTTTGCTAAAATAATATCAAACTCATTTTGGTTTTGCGCCCTGTTGTTTACTTGGTAATCTTCTTGGGCAACACCTGTTTGGTAGTTGTAATCTTCCCGTCCACTTACAATACTGGCATTTGCAGCAGCATTTGCAGCGTCTGTTTCTTTACGCTCTTGCTGATATTCCGCATATGCCTGACCGCCTTGGATGGCTGCTGTTGCATCACACATTTTCAAACCTTCCAAATTCATAAAAGGGCAGATCGTATGATCCCCAATTCACCTCTCGGATGAATGAGAAACCACACCATTTTAGCCACTTGTGGTGAACTGTGTTTCTTTTATCTGTTAGATTCCACAAGAGATCTGCGTTAGACTCTATGTGAAGTTTTTTTACGTAGTTCCTACTTTCTCGGAGGAACTGCTTGGAATGACGCTGTAAGTCGTTGCTAGCTAGGAGCCAAACCAAAGCTGACTTAGTACTGTCTGGGGCTGACCCATAGATCGCTATCGGCAAATCGTCTTCCATTATCGTTATGCTTATTGGGGAGCATTCCACCGACCTTGAAAGGCCGGAGAGGGCATCAAGATCGGAGGTTGCTTTGATTTCTTGCCTGTCTGCTTCCCGAAGCCGTGAGGCTAATGACGGAATATGCCAAGCCTCAGTAATTTCGGTATGTAGCATTAGAACCTTCTGACTGCTTTTGGTGACCACTGAGCGGTCCATTCTGAACCTGTGAAGGTGCAATGGAACGGAGTGTCATTAAGCAGTTCTATTTTTGTGTATAGATTTTCACCCATGATTGGGAACTTGAACTCACCATCGTCTAAAGATAGCCCCCCAAGTACGTTATTCTGGGAGCCAAGGTTTCTACCTGAGAAAGTATACTCATAGGGAGTACGTCCTCTGTTAGTGACTCTTGTAGAAAATTGGGCTGTATCTTCATATTGAACCGATAAGTATCTTATAGATAAGCGCCCATCCTGAATGGTTACTTGTCCTTGACCTTTATCTTCTTTGAGGAAGAACGGGGAGTATTCGTATTTAAAGGTATAGTTTCTACCAATAACTGCGTTGTTATATGCTGACCCTGTATAATCACCTATAGCTGTAAAGCTGGTGGGGCTTAATCGAGTGGCGTTTATTACAAAACCCCTTGGTCCACTATCATCGCTCTGCACAAATACTGTATCAGCAGGGCTTGGGTGAGGTAGTGTAAAAGTAGTTAAATTGGAACTGGCGCTATACGCTCGAGTACAATCAGAGAACTTAAAGGAGTGGTCTAAATGTATAGGGAAAGATGAATTAGAACGCACCGAGTCTTCCTCGATGTTAATCTTTTCCATATACAAGCCATCAGAAGCGTAATCCACTAACATAAACATATCGTTATCGATTAGTGTGAAATACTTTATATCACCTTCAAATACCCATTTACCCCAAGAAGATTGAATTTTACCTTGGGTTCCTTGGAAATACTTATAGCAGTACATTTCTTTGGGATTGTTGCCTAAAATAAAGACACTCGATAAGCGGCTAGATCCTGACACATACTGCACAGGTGCTTTGATGTATTCAGGTACTTGAGCTGATACTTCATCTGCGTTTTCAGTATTCAAATCATTATCAACAAAATACTCCATAAATTTGGAGTTTGTACCTGTGTCATCTGCAAAATAGATGTATGCGCCTACTTGTATAGGGTTCGTAGTTCTTGAGCAGTTAAAAGCTGAAGCAAAGTTTAGTTGGGCTGTCTTGGGGGAGAGTAAATCCGCAGAGTCAAGAATGTACTGCGTCCGATCAGAAAAGATCAGGAGTTTCTTGTTAAACGGGATTGCGAAGTTGAGGAGAGTAACCTGACCAGTAACCGCTGCAATATCGATAGGGTCACTGTCAATTAACTGGGCAACTGTTGTGCGCCAAAAGTTCTCAAAATAATCAGCTTCGGATAATACAACATTCTCATCAGATAGGAAACCCATACGGCCCTGATGGATGAAAATGTCATTTATTGGCTTACCTATAAAAGTAGGGTCGCTGTTTGTTTCTTCATCGCCAGCATAAAGTTCTGCCCAAGTATGAGTAGAGAAGGTAAACTGGTCGGAGTTGACATCATAAGCTAGTTTATGGGGCAAGGTATTAGCAGTAATTACTCGCTTTTTACCATAACCAAAAGTCTCAATCCATAACTGCTTGTCGGCATTATAAACAACATAGTAATCGTCACCTTCAAATCCTGGTTCGCCTAGAATTCTTACCAATCGACCATTTTTATCCTGAGCCGGTAAATCCTCAAAAGAAGTAAGATCGTCTTTAAAGGCTTTCATAGCGTTGCCGCCATTTCCTTCATCTATTGTTACTGTATCTGTAGCACTCAAATATAAGGAAATAGTCGAGTTATACCTTTCCGCTGTATATCCTGCTGCTGTTAGGTCATTAACAAGCTCTTGGGCGATCTCTTCGGTTCTCTCTACCGCATTAGATGCTTCAGTGTTTGCGCCTGTTGTAAAATTAGCTTTCAGTACATTATTTATGTAAACTGCGTAATTTGAGTTCGATAAAGAACCCTTAATAAAGATAGACCAATATCTAGCAGGGTCCAATCTAGCAGGGCTTATACTAGATTCAGCAGTTGTTGTTGCAGCCGCACTTACTGTTTTATTTAATATAAAAGTAGTATCACCTACCGTAATCATCTTACAGTTTTCAAGAGGGCTTGTGCCAAAAGTTAGGTAAGACCCAGTCAGCGTACCGTTTACAGTTTTTGATGCACCAGTGTCATCGAAAACTTTGATATCGTTATTCTGAACTACAAGGAAAAACTTCTTACCATCGAATCTTTGGAAGTAATGTCCTTTAACAGAATTAGATACATTATTACCTACTTTAGCGACAATCTCGCTTCCTGCTCGTTTCTGCAAGCCAGCAACAAGCGAAGCCCAACCGTTTTCCATTTCAGTACAAGAGTTCTGTAAACGAAGAGCTGGGGGCTGCTGACTGACACCGTTAAACATGTTTGGCATAGAGCCAGCAACTAGAGCCATTAGTAAGTCCTCCTCACAGGGGCTATACGAGCCACAGTGGTATAGGTTGAATAACTGTCAGTAATCATATTGTGGTCACCAGTCTCTGCTTCTTCATGCTGCAACAAAGCCCATGCTTGTTGTTCGTCGCTGCGGTTAAATTTAGAGAGGGACTCAGATCCTAGGGTCCGTTCTTGAAAAACACGGGAAGATCGCATGGTAATATAACGTCTAGCGGCTTCTGGTATCTCGTCGAAATCGAGTATCATGGTGAGGTGTAGGTCTAAGGTTTGACTGAATGTGTATGTATTATCTTTTCGATTATAGAGCTTCATTCCACGCTGAACTACATCAATACTTTTGTTTTTACCCGCCGTGTCTACACGTAGAGTGTTTGCAGGTAATAAAATTTGATTAGAAATATCGGGTGAAATTGTGTGAATTTCTGTGTTCCAGTGCCAGCCGTTCGACTGTACTTCACGGGAGACTTCATCGATAATTGAGGAGGCGACCTGAGCATCCACCTGAAGTCCTGCGAGTGAAGCTACCGGAGCTTCGCCTATGTTCGTTAGGCAGACATTCACGGCCTCTATTTTAGTAGTGGGGGTCAGTGCCATGTTATCCTCTTTTCAAAAGAAGAGAGACCCCCGAAGGAGCCTCTCTAATTATATGCTTAGGCAGTTTGAATCTGCACAGCAGCTTCGTTACGGAGTACACCGTGACCGACAGCATACTTTGCGACCATCAGAGTTCCTTGACGACGGATGTCGTACTCGGACTCTGTAGATAGATCCATAAGCTTTACCGTACCAGCACATGATGGGTGGAATACGATAGCAGTCGTGTTAGCAGCAGCAGCAACTTGCGCTCCGCCAGCACCACCAGCAGCAACACCTGTACCTGTGACGTTAGCCACTGGGAGGTTGTTGGATTTCAATACATCGATGCCAGCCACTTGCATGACACGACCTGATGCGGTTGAACCATTACCGCCGTTACCAAAGTCAACATTCTGTACTTTGGAGCTGTTAGCCAGCAAGTAATACTGAGCTGGTTTAACAACTACATACCGATTATCTTCTGGGACGTTCTTCTCATCGAGTGCCTGAGCAGCCGCAAAGATAGAATCTACCAAGGAGTCAGCATTAGTGTTACTGTCTGCATCAGTAATAATTGTACCAACCATATCAGCTTCACCTGTAACGGTGGCTGTAGAGTCGTTAGCTGCCTGAATAAGCGTCTGTAGGATATGCTTATCCATCTGGTTAGCTAAGGCGACGCCCATTTCTTTTGAGTACACCGAGCGAACATCATAATGATTTTTAGCTTCATCGATATTTGCAATGAAGGTTGAAGTCAGTAGCAGGTCATTAATAGTAATGACTTTTTCTGCATGATTGATGCTAGATCCAGTGATCTCTGCTCCAGGAGTATGGTACACAGCAGATGTGCGACCCATGACAGGGAACTGAGCGGATTTACCATTCGCAATTGTGCGAACTTGGTGCTTGTCCATCATAACGGTCTGCTGCTCAAATGCAGTCAAGACTTCGCCAGAGAAGACTTTTAGAAATAGAGCGTCCTTATCGGAACCGCCGTTTAGTGCGCCTAAGCGTGAAGGGGTAGCGTTAGCCATTTTTGTTGTACCTCATTGTACGAGTTAAAATAAAAGGGGTTAACCTTAGATTACTCGCCACCTTTTCTTTCGAGGTTGTTCTCCGCAGAGAGCCAGAAAGTACAAATGGTCTGTGTTCTTTAGGTCTTCATGCCTCGATTTTTATTACGAGACATTATTGAAAGGTTATTAGCTGAGTTGTTAAGAGTGTTATTATCTCGGTGGTGTACGTCTTTACCGTCGCCTTTCCGAGCTAATCCCTTGCGAATCATTAAACGACGAGCTGCATTTCGTCCTGCCCGTCGCTGTTTTTGCTCGGGCTTGGAATGGTAGTCAGCATATTCTGCTGCGTAATCCCTAGCCATATTCTAATTCCTTTACATTATGTTGGAACGAGACAGTTTCTGTGCGACTTGATCACGGAACGCAGGATCAGCACTGTATCGTGGGTCTGCCATATCAGCTTTCATTTGAGCTAGGCTCGAATAAGACATAACAGATGGGCGGGATTGTCCGGCTAGATTTCTAGCTGGCTCAACACCCTGTTGGGCCTCATACATAGAGCGGAGACCTTGAACAGCGAATTTGGTTTCTTCCATATCGCCGCTATTAACTGCTCGGTTAAATGCATCTACCTGACCATCTGTTAGATTATCAGATGCCCACTCAACCATTGAGCTGTAATTTTCTTGACCACCGACAGCGGAATATACCTCGGCGGTAGTTGTTTGAAGTAAGGATTGTTGTCCCTCAATAAAGCTGTCCACCATCCATTCGGGAATACCAGCTTGCTGGAGGGATTCATAAGATTGATCTGTAAGACCTTCGTTGTCCCAGTATTCACTAATGAGAGCGTTAAAATCTAGACCAGCTTCTTGTACAGCCTCACGAGCGACCTCTTCAGAGTTTTCAGTATTTGAAGAATCCGTACTTCCAGTTTCGCTTTCATCCACATCAGCCTGTCTAGACTTTGTAAAATTAGATTGAAGTTCTTCATATGCTTTCTCTAGTTCCTCATATGAGCTAAATTTACCCAATATTTTTTCATCACCAGAAGGTGACTGCGCCTCGTCTTGAAGCGCAGCCTGATCTTCCAATGATGGATTATTATCTTGGGGGTCAATGTTAACCGTTTCCGTTGCCATCATTTAATCCTTGTTGAGCCATTTCCATAGCGGCTGGTGTAGCCTTCTCCGCCATTCTGCCCATTGTTTCATTTGCCATCATCTGCTGTTGAGCTTCAGCGGCTTGCTGTTGCTCCATTTGGATGTCTTCCTGAGTTTTCACAAGACCATCCATATCAATACCAAGAGCTGTGCCGATACGTTTGATGTAATCAGGCACATTCATGTATTGAGCTACAGCTTCGGGACCGAGTGGCTGTAGAGCAGTAAGAAATGCATTATATTTGTTGAGATCATGTCCCCGACCTAAAGCCTCTAGACCTGTCACAATAGCTGGCCTCACAATACCTTTAGGTAAAGCTGGCAGCTTTTTAGCTTTGGTCATTCTATCCATTAGACGGTTGACCAAAGGAAGCTGAAATTCCTGACTTAGGATCGAATAAACACCGCCTAGGGCATCCTCGAGTTCCTTAGCCATAAAACGTACTTCTTCAGCGGTCACACGTTCACCGGAACGTTGTACTGCGCTATTCATAAGGAAAGCGTAGCTCAGACGTTCCGTAATAGTTCTGACGGTATCGTAAGCAACACGCATATCAGCGTATTTCTCAGTTTGAAGAACAGAAACCTCATTGGCATTACCAGCTACAATGGCACAATTCTCAGCTTGAGATATGTCACGCATACGGGTGGTGCCATTAGGGTTCACCATGAATATAACCTTAGAAGACGCTGCTGCGGCCTCTACGATTGCTTTAGAAAGCCCTTCAAGGCTGATGAGGTCACCTAGATATTCATCTACATAAGAACGACCGTAATCCTCTGAGTCTATCCTAGTCCAACGCAGAGCTAGCATAGGAGACTTATCAATAGGCCAGCTACCGCCGGAGTCAGGGATAATTTGCCCTTTGATTTCCTGATACATACGCCACGTTTTACCGTCGAGATACATATGAGTATATAGAGCAACTTTCTTACCGTATTCAGCTTTAATATCTGAGGCGAGGTCAGCTCCTAGTGCCTCAAGTTCTTTTTCTTCGAGAACAGCAGGGGATACTTCTTCTTTAGTAATAATCTCTAGGACATTACCGTAGGGGTCCCGTTTAACGACATAACTGTCTAAACGAAATACTCTAATACCACCAACTTTAGGGAGGTAAACTAATACATTCCCAGCGACAATAAGGTGCTTCAGGGCTTCAAAGATAGGAGAACGGAGGCCAGATGTTTCGATTTCCGTCATCACGGAACGCTCTATCTGGTTTAATCCTTCTTCTACTTTAGCTCTAGCACCTTCTTCTCCGGTAAGTTCAGTAAGTGTTTGATCGTCTACTTGTAAACGAAAGAAGGGGGAGTTAGGGGGCAGGAGGGAGAGCAGTAATTTTGATGCTAGGTTATTTACACCTCTTGCACCAACACCTTGATATGGAGTGCTATATTCCGTTGCCGAGCTATGACCACTCGGAGGTACGAGAGTTGGTATCGTTACCTCTGAGCAGTCTCTAGCTCGGTTTAGGAACATCTCACGCTCAACGGCAAGCTGCTCGTATTTTCCTGCACAAGTTTTACCGTTGTGCATAATATTAGGTTCCTACTCCACCAGATGTAGAGCCAGATGAGCCTGAGCCACCTGTAATAGATAGAGCAGAACTAGTGTAAGGCTTAGAACCTGACTTTTTCTGCTTAGAACGCTTTTTACGTTGCTCGTCTGCACTTGTGGCTTCCGTCGGTGCACCTTGATCCAACACTGGTGGTGGAGGTGGTGGAGGAGGCGGAGGTGGCGGAGGAGCGGGTGTTTTTGATGACATACACATCAATAATTCTCCAATATATTTTCATTTTGTTGTTCGTACACTGCACGTAAATGACGAGCTACTGAGGCAGCTCCTGATTTAAACCAGACTTCCTTGGTTTCATTCTCAATGCTGGGGCAGCGGTCTGGAAACATCCTCTCGATATAATCAAGAAGATGCTCATCAATTATTGGTAATTTACTAGATGCCACATGAGCCTCCTGTGCCTGATATGTCACAGATGTCATGAGTTTCTACATGTTCCTCAAACTCGGTGCCTAATTTATCGACAGCTTCTGCATAAGGTACTGATACCAACGGTTGACCACCCCGACTTCCGTCTGGGTAGCACGTAAAGCCTCTGAGCCGGTGGGCATAGGATGCCAAAGTGCTAGCGAAATCATCTACTGTATCCTCATTATTTAATTCACTTCCCCATGAAGGGAGGTTAATCGTTGAGCTTATAGACATATCCACGTAGTCCTGCACATCAGCCTGAAACTTCATACGACGCTCATAATCTTGAGCGAGATCTAAAGCAGACTCGATGTTGTGGGGGTCAGCACCGTACTGATCAATCAGCTCTTGCGCTGCTGAATCTACGACATATTGATAATGCCACCGGTTGCCGCCTTTAAGATACCGTCGTTTATAAGCGACAGCAAAGATTGGCTCTAGGCCAGTACTAGTCCCAGCGAGGATGCCAATGCTGCCTGTAGGAGCGATAGCTCTGTTGGCTACAGGGCGAGAGATACCAAGGTAATCAGCAAAACTGCTTGATGTTGTATCTGACTGACCTTTGTAAATTGAGAGCCATTGATGAAGCTCAGGAGTTACCTCGTACTTTGAGCCTTTTTTAATCAACCACTCATGCATCCCCATCAGACCTAAACCAAGGCGACGGTTCTTCTCTCGGGTCTCATAAACACCTTTATAAGGCAGTTGAGCTTTTAGTGTTCCGCAGATAAGAAACTTAGTTGCTAGGTCTACAATATTCTTGAATTCAGTAATATTATCTACACGGCCTAAGTTTATGCTTCCTAAATTACAAACGTCAGAATCATCTGCGCTTGTGACTTCGGTGCAAGCATTACGTAGGGTTTCATTTTCTTTATCAAAGAAGTTGAAGCTAAACCCTGGCTCTGCTGACTGCATAGCCTGTTTTACATTTTGCTTGAATACACTTCCAACATCACCTGTCTTCCAGTAGTTCAACAGCCATTCAGTATCATAGTTTACACTGATGTTTGTCATGTCTAAGGGTGCAGGAAAGTTAAAGTCTTCCTGCTTGATGTCCCATAATGTCTTACCCGTGCTGCCAATAGGCATAGACTGCCAATCTTTAGCAGCTAGGAAGGCTTCAATGTCCCCGTGTTGCCAATTTAGAGATGCGTAGATTGCAGAACGACGACTACCGCCTTGCATGACCCTACGTCCAATCTCATTAATCATGTTCATTTTTGGGATAGGACCTGATGCCTCACCACCTGTCCGGCTGATTGTAGCTCCGGCAGGTCTGTACACACTATAGTCAACACCGATACCACCGCCCGTCATCAGGCAGCTCTCGGACTTCCAGCTTAGGTTTGCCCAATCTTCTCGGGAGTCTTCTTCTGCTTTTAATAGGTAGCAGTTATTGAAGAATTTATTAGGGCGTCCTGCGTAGTATAAATACCTACCTCCAGGGATAAACTTGAGGTCAGTAATATATGCACGGAGCTGTGAACGCTCATCCGCATTCATATGTTCCCTACACACATCCTCAACCAAAGTTTTAGATAAGTCAGCCCAAGTTTCACAACTATCATGTGCGTACTTGTGCTTAAAGATGTCCTCGCTGAATTTCGAGCGGAACATCGGATTATTGTTAGATTTAAAAGCCATGTTGTTATACCAAGTCTAGGAGGTTAGGGGGTGTGTAGTTTTTACCTTTCAAGACTTTTCCATCTCTACGCTTGACAGGTTTACCGTCTTCAAGCTTTGACATATTGCTTTCATGTACACGTATGAATGCCGGTTGCATCTGTAAGCCAAAGGTATCTGCAAATCCTGAGATAACATACTGGCAATCAGCTAGCTCTTTGAGTATATGAGCCACATCAGACGCAGGGACAGCTTTGTGATACCAAAGAAGCGCACAGGCGTGATCCACAGCGTCTTTAAGCTCCAGCATTTCTTCTTGAATTAAAGACATACGAAACTGAAGTAGTTGCATATTTAAACGGGCATGGCGTTCCATATCCATCGCAGTGTGGAATTCAGCAACATATGCTTCTCTATTTTTTTCTTTCATTACCAATTCACTCCCTTTGTCTTTTCCATAAGCCTAATCATCTCATCCAAATACCATCTTGCTTTCATGGCATCCTCGAGCGGATTATTCTTATTCCAAAGGCGTGAACCGAGGTATTTTAAGATTTGTGCATGAGCGACTGAAATTGACTCATACTCGCCTAAAACATCCGTGATGTAGTTCCATGTCTCAATTTTACCTTTAGTGTAATGAGAAGGGTGATTGACATTCATTTCTAATGCATCTGATTGTAATTCAGCTTGTTGTTGTTTTAGCATTACTCAGGACTCCAGAGTTTTACTGTACTATTTTCCATGTCGTACTCGCCGTGTCTTAGGATACGGGCAAGCCTAGCTTGGGAAATAGCGTCCTCCTCGGTTAGCCCTGCTTTTTCATAAGCCTTAACAACAGCACCCCAAGTGGGGTCTTCATCAAGTATAGCAGTAGCTCTCTTCTCCCCGATCCCTTTGCATCCAGCATAGTTATCGGCTTGGTCACCAGTTAGGACTTGTTTTAGGAAAAAGTAATCAGCCTGTTCAGGTGTTACTTCGACGATTTCATCATCCACTAGGTGAAGCCCAGGGATTTGCATCAGGTCTTTATCGATGCTCCAGATGATTGGCTCTTTAAAAAGAGGCTCGTATGTTCCACAGATACCGAGGACATCATCAGCCTCGAGGCGAGGGTAGACAAGTGACCGGTATCTGGTAGTGCAGTAGTCTTTGAGTAGAGACAGAAGCATAGGCTTTCGTGTCTTAGCTCGGTTAGCCTTGTATGTGTCACAGAGTTCTTTTCTGAAATTAACCTTATCAGTAAAAGCTACGATGACATCAGCAGCACCGGATTTCTCAATCAAGTTCTGCATCATGCCATCGAATTTTGCTTTTGTGTCGGATTCAGATGCCCAGAGTATCCAAGTATCTTCATCGTACTTCGTAGGGTGTTCCAGAGAAACTGCTGCTTGAAAGGCCACGATATCCCCGTCAACGAGGAGCGTGTTCTTAGCCATGCGTTCTCCTAGTGTGTCTCAGCCCAGTTTGCACCAATGTTGTATTCACCAGTGAGTGGGACTTTGACATTAAAGTGGTCACCAGCTTTCGCAATACAATCTACAATAAGCTTTCCGCACTCTTCTGCGATATCAGGATCACAGTCGAATTGCAGCTCATCGTGAATCCATGCAACTTGCTGGCATTTATGTTGCCACCCTCTAGAGCGTAGTTCTTTGTCTACCTCTACGAGCCACTGCTTACAGACCAAACTACCGTCCGACTGCAAACTAGTGTTGAGGGAAGCGAAAACAGCACGTATGTGTAACTGTCTTCCGTCCAAACCAATTAGATAACCTTTGGTCTCGGCTTCTTTTTTAACCGATTGGACAAGTTTTTTGAGTGCTGGGACTTTTTCAAAGAATGCCTTCTTAATTTCTTTTCCAGCAGATGCACCCTTACCGATAATGGAACCAATCTTAGTGTCACCAGCGCCATAGAGAAACGCATAGATAAACGTCTTCGCATCGTTTCGACTCGGTAAGCCAGCAGCCTCTTGATTGACAGTGTGGATGTCTCCATCAACAACCTCCTTGGCATAAGCACCTTTGTCGTACTGCCACATTTTGTTGGCAAGCATTCGTAGCTCGAGACCGGAAACATCAGCACCGATTAGCACACGGCCTTTCGATGCAGTCCAGCAAGAGCGACACTCTTTACCATAGGGGGCGTAGACACTTGGTGTCTGAGCAGTGTTGGGGGACCTGTGCGTTGCACGGCCTGTTACTGCCCCATTAGTTATTACCTGACCATGTATACGTCCGTCCTTGACCTTCTTGAGCCAACCATTAGCCCCGTCAGATATTTGTCCGATACGTTTTTGGATCATCAGGTATTCGCTTAGTAGTTTAGCTTGAGGGTATGGCAAGCTAGATAATACTTTTTCATCTACCTTTGCCCTACCATCCTCCGTAAACTCTTTTGGCTTCCAACCGTGGATGGCCTTTAGCCTCGACTCGATGTGCATCCGAGACCCTGCGTTGAATACAACTGTCTTGGTTTTCATAAAGGATACGCCTTTGACGTAACCTCGAGCCGCATTGTTTACCTTGGGTGTAAAGAGACCAAGCTCCTCTTCCCAAGCGGGGAATGCGTCCTGTAGTTCTGCTTCGAGTTCAGCTCTACGCTTGTCTAACGTGAGTTTAAGGCGTGACGCTGCGTCTTCATCAAAAGGAAAACCGCAACGCTCCTGCTCCGCAATCACCCACTTGACTTCATGTTCAAGTTCGGTTGCCACAGGAGAAACGTCTTTAGACTCGATGAGCTTCCACAGTCTATCAGTGACCTCCACATCCTGTTCGCAGTAATACTGCATTTCAGGGGACCATTCTGACCAACCGCCATCATAGTCACCTTTATAACACTTCAGTCTATGTCCCCATGCCTCAAGCCGGTGCTTACCTACGCAGTTACGTGGGAAAGTATCGTCTTGTGCTACTAAACGCCAATCTCGGTCACTGAGATCGGTGTATAACAATAGAGACATAAGTAAAGTGTCACGCACCTGTGATTTCTTAATACGAAACCACGGGTACACCTTTTTTAAGGCAGGGATGTCAAAGCCTATGACGTTATGACCTACAATCAGATCAGCTTCCATAAGCATTTTGACACCAGTTTCCACCTCAGAAGGTGCAAAACTATAAGTTTCTTCAGTGTCTATATTTTTTAGACAGAGACAGTGGATGCGATCAAGCTCGTCCAACAATCCATTACTTTCTAGGTCGAATATCAACCGCATCCGTATCTCCTAGTTAGCCAAAGTGTATCTGACGTACTTCTGTCCCGTCACTGGGTGATATTTTACGTTACTTTTAATTTCGTAACCGTAACCCCGAGCTACCGATATGACTTTTGTGAGGGATTGGATTGAGTATTCAATGACTGCCTCACGGACCGTTATTGAACCGGCCTTTTTTAAATGACGAATAATTTTATCGTGCTGTGTCATGCCATTCCTTTTCTTCCATCCGTTGGATTCTAGAGATTGTGCTAGGTTGTTGAAGTAGGCATGAAGTGCCTCCCATTGTGAGTTTCTTGCCGCACATACGGCAGTGATGTCAGCCATCAAAAAGATGTCATCGTCAGTAGATATCTCCATTCGGGGAAGCCTCCGTTGTTACCTCAATAAGTCTGCCGCTCGATTCACAATATTCGAGCTGACAACACTCGCCCGTCATGCCGCTGAAGCGATTTTTCAAAATTCTAACCGTAGTAGTATTACGGTTGTCACCTTGCTGATCTCTCTCGAGACCAATCACAACATCGGATGTTTGGGCGATACTTTGGGAGCCACGGAGATGACTAAGACTAGTCGTAACTCCATTTTCGTGGCCTTTGTTCCCTTCAAGGCGGCGTAGATGTGCCACCATGATGAGACCTACGCCTGTCTCTTCGACAAGACTGCGTAGCTTGGTAACCATCATATCTAGGGCTTTACGGTCATCTACATCGAGACCCGCAACAGCAATGGATATATGGTCAAACACAATGAAATCACATTTAAGACCTACAGCCATGTATCGGAGCTTTTCTATAAGCACCTCTGGGTCACTAGAACCGAAGCTGTCGTATAAATGTAATCTGTTTGTGCTTGTGACAGCATCAAATGCTTCACGTAGTTTTCCTTCATCAGTGTCAGAGTTGACATGAAGGACTTCACTCATATGAATTCCTAGAATTCCTTGCATAGTACGCCGCAAGCCTTCTTCTAGATTCATCATACCTACAGTCATCTCTTTATTCATGAGAAGGTCGTAGGCAATCTCACGGACGAATGCCGATTTACCGACGCCCGTACCCGCTGTGATCGTAGTCAGCTCCCTCAAACCTAAACCATAAGTAGGAGTATTAATTCCTGCGAATGGATAAGGAACACGGAAGCTTTCGTTACTACCTGAGACCTCTTCCCAGAGATCTGCGGCGTTAACAATGCCATCAGGCCGGTACTGTTTAGCACTCCAGACGGCATCAATAACCTCTGAGCCACGACCAGCAACTAACATTTCGCTAGCGTCTTTCAGAGCTAAGTGTGCGATATGAGCTTTGCCTGGAGATAGGAGCTTTGCACATTCATGCGCTGCATCCTGACCGGCAGTATCCATATCAAACATAAAGACCACCTTCTCAAATTTCTCCAAGAAGCTGATGCTTTTGCGTATAGCCCGTGATGCACCTGCTGCCCCATTTGGTACGGAGACAACTGGATACTTATTGTTCTGGAGTTGTGATATTGAGAGGCTATCAATTTCTCCCTCGCAAACCACTATCATCCTGCCTGTATCACGCCACAACCAGTCCCCGTAGAGACCGACGCTCTTAGAGTCCCCTATCCAGACAAAAGATTTGTCAGGGTAGCGAACC
>TARA_R110002153_G_scaffold106049_2_pt1 | contig 17429 bp, 17 predicted proteins | sample TARA_R110002153 | Tara Oceans TARA_R110002153 (sample SAMEA4398193) | marine metagenome | biome: Polar Biome; feature: [SRF] surface water layer (ENVO:00010504); material: water (ENVO:00002006), including particulate matter (ENVO:01000060) such as... | depth 5 m
TTCCCTTGTTGAGTATACTACACTAATCATTTTTTCTTGATTTAACCCATTTATTTAGTTTCATTTTTTAATTTCCATTAGGTTAATTGGTTCTTCACAGTATATAGATAAATGACAAGCAGCCTTTATAGACTCCTTAACACTATTACCCAAATAAAGAGCTGACAAAGCATAATCCATTCCAGCTCCAATCGCCGTATAGTCTGTCACTTCTTTTATAAAAAAACCTTCCATCATAAAAGCTTTTTTATCTATAATAATAATATATTGATTATTTAATTTTGTTTGTTCTATTTTGTTAGACATCCAATCTTGGAATTCTGACATAAATTCAACCAAAGCTTCAGATGAAGCTTCTCTAGGTTTTCTTGTTTTACAATAAATCAAAAATAAAGCCCCTTCTTGAGCGTCACCAACATCACCAATAATCATACCATTGACTTCATTAAGTTTGGCTAACTTATCTTTTTCTTGTGTCCAACCTGAAACCAATATACTATCAGCACCTATCACTATTTCTTTATCTGTTACTCTTACTGCTACTACACTCATTATTTCGTACCTGTTGAACCAAAACCACCTAAACCTCTTTCAGATTCAGTTATTTCTTTTACCTCTATTAACTTACCGTAATCACTACTAACCCTTGGACTAACAACACCTTGAGCTATTCTTTCACCTTTTTCCCAAGAAAATAAAGAATCACTTAAATTAATTAAAAGAACTTTAATTTCACCTCTGTACCCAGTATCTACTGTTCCTGGGGAATTTAAAACTGTTACACCGTTTTTATAAGCCAAACCACTTCTAGGTCTAATTTGTAACTCATAACCATCTGGTAATTCAAAAAACAAACCTGTCGGTACTAACATTCTTCCTAGTGGTTTTAAATTACCATCTTTATTAGCTCTTAAATCAAAACCTGAATCACCTTCTTTTTCATAAATTGGGTTTTTATTTGTGGATTTATTTATAAATTTTATATTTAAAGTTTTTTCATCTTTTTCCTTATCTTTATCGTGTTTTTCTAAATCTTTAAGGTAGGTTAAAGCGTGACTAACTTCTTCTTTTTGTTCATCATTTATAATACCTGCGTTCAATAGATACTCTAATTCTCTTATTTGACTTGTTATAGTACTCATTTTAAATTATTTAATTTTATTATAATATCTACAAGAGCTTTTACGTCTTTTTCACAATAGTCTTTAATTTCTTCATGATTACCACCCCAATAATTAGTTGTTACGTTATCACCCTTAACATCACCATTTTTAGGTGATTCAATATTTAAAACAGTACACATTAAATCTAAAGAACCAAGAGACCAATTATTACCAAACTGCCATACATCTTTAGTATCTACAACTCTAAGGTCCCAAGGCTTTGTTTCATATGTTGGAAATAGTCTTGGTGGTTTTAAACCATTGATGAAATATCTTTTTCCAAGAAAAGGAATATCGAACATTTTAATACTCTGACCACAAAGGTCGAACCCAAGTGAATAAATTTTATCAAATATTTTTCTAGTTTCAACTAATATATTTTTTTCATCTTCACCATAAAAAGACTCAAACCTAACCTCACCAGCTTTAGTGACAAATGCCATAGAAACACAAGCAACCTTTCCAAACTCAGGAAATAATGCCGCGGTTTGTCTATAAACCTCTCTATACGTTTCTTTTTGTAAGTTTTCTAACCCAACAGAGTCTGCCGTTGGTATTTTACTTTCGTTAGTTACTTTTTTTCTAAAAGACTCATAGTATGATTCCCACATTTTTAATTGTCTATCAGGCATATCGAATAAGTCTTTGTATTGACTTACCGATTCGATATCAAAAAATAATAATTTATCTACTTTAAATTGCATTTGTTTCTTCTATTAATTGTTTTACTTCTTTTTTGTTGTCTTTTACTAGTATTTTGTAAAATTCAGCTCGTGTATGAGTTACAGTATCAATATGGTATTTATCCTTAACAGTATTATATAAATTATTTTGTAATAAGTCAACAAGTGTGGGATTCTCACTTAATTTTTTCATTGCTTTATACCAGTCTTTATGGTTTCTATGTTTTTCTACTAATATAGCGTTACCTTTTTCATTTATTTTACCACCCCTATCAAAAATATTAATACAATCTATTTGATATGGTCCATAGTCTTGTGCGATTAATGCTTTTTTATGAAAACCAGATTCAATAACTTTTAATTGTGATTTAACTTCATTGAACTTATGTTCAACCAATGGAGCCATTGAGACATCAAATAGGTTATAATTTAAAGCAAAACTAGTAATTGGTTTAGTCCAAACCCTACGGTAAACCTCATTGTTTAAACCAGAAGTAACCTCCAATTCTCTATCGTACTTTTTTAGTAATGTAACATGTTCATCATTCAATAATGTATGATTTTTAGTAAACATTTCTTCATATTTAGCCCATATACTTTCTTTAGGTTCAATTTTTCTAGTTCTTTGTTCACCACTATCTCTATCAATTTCAGTTATATTACCTCTAGTATCGAAGCCACAAAGAACAAATTGACTTGTTTCTTTATTTTTATTTAAAAATTGTGAAACACCATTACTCATTAACTTTAAATCGTGAAAATGGGAAGAACCACCAAGCCACCCAAATCTAATATTTTTATCAGTTGCTTCAGGTTTAGGGGTAAATTGTTTTTCAGAAGGGTCAATAGAGTTAGGTAGTACAATAACGTTTTTATTATACTTAGATATCTCTTTAGCGAAAATAGGTGTTGTTGTAGTAACAAAATCAGCCCTTTTTATGTTTTCTTTTATTTTAAGAGCTAACTTTTCTTTAATGATTATCTGATAAGCTGGGTGTTCCTTTGTTGGTTGCCAATAATCATCTAAATCCATTATAGTTATAATACCTAAAGATTTTAACTTATCTAAAATATAAAAACAATCATCTAAGTAAACTTGTTGTATTGCGTTGTTTTTGATTGTTGGTAGTGTTCTATGAAAATGTACTATATCATATTTTTTAAGAAAATTAGTGTCTTCCCAACTAAAATCTAATGTTCCAGCGGTTATAATATCGACATGAAAATCATCATTATATAACTCTTGTAATTTCATGTGGGGTTCTACTGAACGAAACTTTGAAACCCCTGTTCTGTCAGAAGGCAGAACTAAAACTTTAATTTTACTCATATTACTTTTTTAAAAATATAAGTAATTTTTGTTTTTTAGTAAACAAAAAACCCAACGTAATGCTGGGTTATATTTTTACTTTTTACTTTTTCCTTTGGTTCCTTTACAACCACATCCTTTCTGTATCATTGTGTTTTTTTTTATTTAATTGTTATTTTTTTTAATGTTCTAATATTCTCTTGAATCATTTTTTTATCAAAATATTTTTCAACTATTGATGGTAAGGCTTTCCCTATTTCTTCTTGAATCATTTTTCTTATAACATTAGAGTTTACAGTGCTTTTCTTTTTTGTTGGTCTTACATTTTCTAAGGTTGGTTGACTTACTGGTGATTCATTAATTTGTTTACCATAATTAGGGTTTATTTCTTTAATCGTGTCTTCATCTAATGAAAACGTACCAGGAGCGTCAGGTTGTTGTATTGGATTATCTAACATTGCTTGTCGTACTTCCGGTGGTAATTTAGATTCCATAACCCTTTTTTTATATACTTCACCACCCACATCTACTTTTGGTGTGGCTGCTGGTTGCTGATATGTATCCATCCCACTAGTACTTTCATACATGTCTAAAGTAGGTTTTTGTGGTAGGGAAGAAACGGGTTCATGTGAAAAACTAGCTTCAGCTTTTTTTATTAAATCTTGTTTATTACCATTGTCAAAATTTCTAGCCCTTTTTTCTACCTCTTTAGCTTTCTTTAAGACTTCCATTAATTTAGTATTCATTTTTTTTAAAATTTTGCTTGTTTATAAATTATTGTCATACTTTTGTCTCCATTAGTGTTATACTTTGGTACACCACTTACTCTATCTGAAATAGGTGAGTAAAACATTTTTGGTGTTTTAACCCATTGTGATATTCTGTCTGTCCTAAAAGTTTTCCAACCAGGTTGCTCAGTGTCAGTGACACCCTGCATTTGATAAACTCTAATGATAGGGTTACCTATTGTAGATAAACCTAAAACATAAGGTTCTACCCATCTCCAACCTTTTTCTATAGTATCATCACCTTCGTAGTAAACCCTACATGTTCGATGTTTTTCTATAGCATCTTCTACTTCTGTCCTATTTACAGATTCTAAGATAAGATTGTTTAGTAGAGAGTAAAGTTTCATTACTACCAGTATTCCTGTATGTAATCAATATTAAAATATCCAGAACCTGGTTTATATTTGTTACCAGAAGAATAAAGTAATTTTTTAAGTTCCATTTGGTCATTGTTAGTTCCAACACCATTACCCACATCACCCCTACCCGCATTGTCACCATCACTAGTAGCGTCTGGGTGGACAGAACTGTATCTATTACCACTTAAGTCTGCATAGTCATTAAATTTAGTGTTAAACTTTCTTTGTCTATCCGCAGTTTCTTTTAATGAAGGTAATTCATTTAACAGTCCACCAGGACCTAAGTCTTCAACCGAAGCGTCATCAGTTAATATTGGTGATATTTTTTGTCCGTTTGCCATAATTTTTTGTTTTTATCTATTTCATTTATTAAAGATTCCATAATCCCTATACTATAAATACCTTCTTGCCTTAAAATCTTATTAATATCGTTGTCATGAGCGTCTAATTTAATACCATCTTTAGTGTGTGTTTTGATATATTGGTTAGGCATTCCCACATTTTTCATGGCTTTTTTCTTACCCTCAATATCAGCTCTTAAATCGTTTAGGGTTATGTTAACCCAATCTTTCATGTTTGTACCACCATTAAGGAGGTAAGGTGTACCATTTTTTTTACCAGAAAAATTATCAAAAAAGTTTTTAATTCTTTTTAGTTTTTCATAACTAATTTCATCAGTGTCACAAAGACTTTTTAACCTAGTGTACCCCTCAACATTTTTATCACCTTTATAAGCATTATATATTTTAAGTAGGTGTTTTTTCAAATCACTATCTATAGAAACACATTTCCCTTTCAATGAACTATTAGCCATTAATTTAATTTATTTTTTAATATTTTTTTATACTCTATCGGAATTTGGGTTAGGTCTATATCTAAGAGGTAATTTAGTATTACCGCTATCTCTTCACCCGAAGAATCATTTTTTTCAATAACATCTTTTAACAAACCCACTTTCCTTATTAAAATAGGGTTAGTATCTCTTACACTATCTATATTTGGTATTTCTTTTTTATTTAGATTGTTGACTCTTTTTTCCACAAACTCTTTATCAAAGTCCTTTTTTGTAAAAACATCCTCAATTAAAGCATCTGTTTTCTTTTTACCTCTTTTTTTCTTTATTACCTTATTTTTTGATTTTGTTTTTTTTAAATCCTCTTTAGGTACTTCCACTTCATCATTGGTTTCATCGTCTTCCCTATAAAAGGAACGATACATGTACATAGAGTCACCTTGTCTAGTTGATTTAATAAAATCGTCAGTTGTGACAGGTGGTTCAGACGGTGATGTAGTCATAGAATTATCTTGGTCTATTTTATAGTCACCACCAATTCTAGTACCCCCTTTGTTAACTAATTCAGATAATAATAAGATGTTCATATTTATTTTTTATATAAATATCACGTAATTACTATAGTTTAACATTATTTTATCCGAAATTTAAACTAATTGTTTATTTTTAGAGTCTAAAGAAACCATTGAATCACTAAACCTATCTTTAATCATATAGTTTTGTGGTACACTTTGATTCTCCCAAAACTTTAGTTCTTCATCACTAGGGGTCATTAATTCTTCTAAACTATCTTGGTCACCTAATTTAGACGCTATCCCAGAAACTAATTCTAATTCTGTTCTTGTAAAAAATTGTTTTTCACTTGGGTCTGTTATTAACAAACTTTCTCTAATATGTGTATTAAAAACAACTAACAATGGTTCTACTTTTTTATTAAAAGCTGAAAGATATTTTGGCACATTATACTCGCCTTTTAAGTTCGGATTTTTTTCCATTTGTTCTGAACTAATTAGGTAAGAATTAAAAACTAATGTTCCTTCTGGTGGGTCTTTTTTTGTCTTTTTAACTTGTATATCCCCATGTGACTTTTTAGTACCGTTGTTGATATAATAGATATTGTCACCTAGTTGTGGTTTAATCCCCTCTTTTATTAACAGTTCCATATGTGCTTGTCTAGGCAATGGTTGTTTATTTTTATTAAGACCCCTACCAAGATAATTTTTTATTGTTTTTTTAACTTTTGAGTTATTAGCAATTTCAGATAAAGGTATATCCATATTATAAACCCTCTCAAGGTAGCTGTTGTAGTAATCAACAAAACCTTTTCCATCACCATTTAACAACATTTTTATACTATTATTTAAAAATGTTTTAATGTATTTTTGGATTGTCTTGCCTTTAATTGTATTCCCAGTTAGTTTAATTTTTCCGTTAGGTTTTAATGTTGCGTAATTTTTACGTGATAAATTTATTGTTGCTGGCCAAATCTCATCAATATCTAACCCCATTACCCCATGCATAAACCTATCATTATATTCAGATACATCAGCTTCAATACCTTCATACTCTTTACCTTTTTCAACAAACCTATGGTAACCACGACCAACATACTTGTGTTCATTAACCTTTTTACCATAAGAGAAGTTTACACCATCAGTATCTAAAACCAAAGGTTTATAGTCCTTCTCCATAAAAAATTCAATCATATGTCTTAGGTATTGTCTTCCTGTACAAGTAATCATTTCACCGATATTAATATCACCCCACGGAAAAATATAAGGAGCCGAAATAGAACCAAATGCTGAGTTATTAAATATTTTAATCGGTAATTGCTTTTTATCAAATTTACTACCCAATTTATCATTACCTTCTTTATAATACTTACCAGCAAGATATTTATATTCGTTACGAGTATCTAAGAGGTATTGTAACATAGCCTCTAACGCTCCTGAAACATCAACCTCTGGAAAAACATTATGTGTTAATTGTATCGATGGGTAAAGTGATGCGTAATCAAACTTAGCTATATTAACACTATACCCTAAATTTAATAACCTAGATAACCCACCAACAAAATCTCTTTTTGGTTGTATATCTGGTAATGATAAATCGTTTTCATATGACCAAGCCATCATTAACAACTTCCACATTGTAGCGGTACCCATTGTTATTGAGCGGTTAAAGTTTGTCGGTACTAAAGCTGCGGTTAAAAACCCAGCTTGAGCGTAAGTATCATCAACTTGCTCTGTCTCTAAAAGGTCATCATTTAGATATTCCTTTAATAAAAACCTACCATTTACAACTAACCATTTATCTTCATACCCATCGATAATTATAAGTTCACCAGTATTTTTATCTTCTAATTCTTTAGGTTTAGGTTTTACACCATCTAAAGCGTACCACTGTCCTGACGTAGGGTTATAGTTAAAATCTTTATTTTCTTTCCATATTTTACCTAACTTATCACCTTCAATATAAACCCTATTTGGCCTTTCTAATCCAGCTTCTTGAGCTATATACTTCAACCTACCATTCTGTAAACTAGAGTTTAATGCCATAGCTTGTCTAACTCTATGATAAGTGTCCATTATATTTATACCCCACATTGTTGTATGGTAATAATCCTCTATTTCCGCACCCATTTTAAGTGTAGCTGGTTTTCTACTTAGACCAATTAATGGGTGTTTAGTTTTTATAACATCCGATGCAATATCTATTGAGGTTACTCTATTATCTTTTTTAGCTCTTTTTATTGTTGTTTCAGACATACCCAAACTATCCATTCTAACAAAAATATAATTCCAGTCAAAATTTTCTGAATTATAACCAACAATAACTGAAGGCTCTAATTCATGTATAATTTCAAACATTTCTTTATACATTTTTTTTTCACCCTCTTCAGTGTATTCTCCATCATCACCATAAGCTGTTAATAACTTTTTAAAACCACGGTTATCTTTAATTCCCACCATAAATGAGTGGCCATCTTTTGGGTCAAGACTGGTTGTTTCAATATCAAATGTTAGTTTGTGTACTTCAGTATAATCTTCATATCCTTTAAAAAGTCTTTTACCCGTTTGAACCATAAACTGTTCAACAGGTGGTAATATTTGAACTAGTCTTTTATCTCTATCCCAAGGGTTAATCCCACCTCTTTTAAAAAAGTTAACTAAATCACGATAGGTTCCACTAGTTTTAACGATATACTTAAAACCATCTTCTAATCTTTTGTTATTATCTGTTTTAAGTTTTTGGGTGTATATTCCGAACTCTTTAGCCTTGGTTTTAATAAGTTCTAAATCGTCACCATAGAACCCACTACCTCTTAATGACTTTGTCCAACAAAAAGGGGTGAATTTCTGTACTTTGATTTTTTTACCCTTTATTGGGTCGTCAATTATAATATAAACTTTGTTTGTTTCATCTATTGACCAATCTTTTGTTTGGTCTAATTCTATAGATACAATGTATTTTTCATCGTCATGACCCTCTAAAAATTTTTTAATATCTTCAGGGGTTGCCTTTTTTATGTCTTTTTTCTCCATGTTTTTGATTTTTGGTACGGGTCAAATCTTAACCACTCAATATTTTTATAAACGTTAAGTATAATATCTTTTATTGTAAATAAGTTTGGGTTTATAAAAAATATTAATAAACTGTGTGATATTTATAAAAAAAAAGAATATGGCTTTAATTATATCTGAAACGGAAAGAGAAAAATTATTTAGACAAGTTAAACATAGGTTAGGTGCTCCAATACGTAAAATAGAGTTAGAAGACGAAATGATGTCTACTTTATTAGAGATTTCGATTGAAGACCATTCTTCATATATAAATGAATGGTTAATAGAATCTCAATGGACGGCAATATATGGTAAAGACATTACAACAACGGACCTAAGTAAGGCTTTAACAACAAGGGAAATGTCCTACGAGGACTCCTTTACTTACGCTTACTCCAAAATTGTTGGTTTACAGGCAAATGGTCCTTGGGAACTTAAAAAAGATTTTGTAACAATACAGACAGGTCAACAAGTTTACTCAATACCTGCTGGTAGAGAAATAAATGAAGTTTTGTGGATGACACCACCCACAATAGACCACGCTTTATTTGGGGCTTATGGTATTGGTGATTACGGTGGTTTTGGTGGTGGTTTTGCTCAAATGCCGTTTGGTGGTGGTATGGGTGGTGGAGGGTTCTTTTTAGGTTCTTCATATGACATATTAAGTAGAGCGGCCGATTTTAACCTAAAACAAAGAATATTTTCAGCAGATTTAATATATAAAATAACAGCAGGACCTAATGGGACAAGATTATTACATTTAATACCACCCCCAGGTTCTAGAATAATGTTTGGTAGAATAGGTGGTGGTGGTATTGACGTTAGTGGGAGTAAGGTTTGGTATCACTATTATTCAACTAAGGATGAAGAAGAAAGAAAAAGATGTCTTAACGACAATAAAGATATTATTAAGTTACCTTCCGATGTTCCAATTGATGTTGTTGACTTTAATGAGTTAAATTCTCCATCAAAACAATGGGTTAGGGATTATTTTACCGCTATGTGTAAAGAAACCTTGGGTAGAGTAAGAGGTAAATTTGGTGGTTCTCTTGGTGTTACCGATTCTGAAGTAACAATGGATTATGATTCCCTTTTAAATGAATCTAAAGAGGATAAGGAAAAATTATGGGAAAGACTTAATCTAAGGTTAGAAAGATTAAGGCCAGATAAAATGTTAGAAAGAAAAGCGTTAGAAGCGGAAAATTTAAACAAATCATTACAATTTAGACCATTGGGTCATCATTGGAATGTAATATAATTAATTATGGGAGTTTTTAGTACAAGACCTAGATTTCAAGATAGGGATGTTAAACAGTTAAGTGGGGACACAATTACACTTTCAGGGAATACAATCTTTTCTGGTGGGTTATCATATACTATAGGTGCCGCAATTGGTAAAGTTTTAACATCTTTAAATACTGCTGGTGATATTGGTTGGACATCTATAGCTGGAGCCACACCAGGTATTTATTGGACTTCAGGTTCAACAAACAACCAAAATATAATAGCAACAAATAGTAGTACTACTGATGCAACTGGACAGTACGCGGTAGCTTGGGGACTCAATAATTTATCTAGTGGTTTATCCTCTACCGCTATGGGGATAAACTCTATAGCTTCAGGTACTAGTTCTACTTCTATTGGTAGGTCTACAATCGCTGGAGGTGCATATTCTTTTGCTCAAGGTAGGGAAACTAAAGCTTATGGAATACAATCTCACGCAGAAGGTCTTCAGACTATAGCTACTGGTGATTATTCTCACGCAGAAGGTACCACAACCAAGGCTATTGGTCAAGGAGCACATAGTGAAGGCACATTAACTTTCGCTGTAGGCTCTTATTCTCACGCAGAAGGTATTTCCACGAGTGCGATGACTGAGTACTCTCACGCTGAGGGCCTTGGTACAAAATCTATAGGTGAACGTTCTCACGCAGAAGGTTACTTAACACAGGCAATTGGGATTACTTCGCACGCAGAAGGTGAGTCTACAATAGCTAGTGGTAGGACTTCACACGCAGAAGGTGAGTCTACAATAGCTAATGGAAGATTTGCACATGCTGAAGGTATATCCACTAATTCTAATGGGACTGGTTCACATTCTGAAGGTGATACTACAACCGCTATCGGTTCAGCTTCTCACTCTGAAGGTGATACTACAACAGCTAATGCGGTATATTCGCACGCTGAAGGTGATAGCACAATAACTAATGGTGTTGCTTCTCACGCTGAAGGTGATAGTACAATAACTAATGGTGCTGCTTCTCACTCAGAGGGTATTGGGTGTGTCACTTATTCACCTTACTCACACGCTGAAGGTAGTGGTACTAGAACCGGTCTTGATGCTTTTACAGGTATTGCATCACACGCTAGTGGTTTAGGTACTATATCTTACGAAGATTATCAAACAGTTATGGGTAGGTATAACACAACCGGAAACACAAATCAATATCTTGTTGTTGGTAGGGGTACTTCAGCAGCCGCTAGAGCTAACGCTTTTAGGGTTGATTCAGCTGGTGAGATATATGGTGCTGGAGCTACTTACAATTCTGGGGCAGATTACGCTGAGTACTTTGAGTCTACTGATGGTTCATCCTTACCTTTTGGTACTGTAGTTGAACTAGAAAATGGTAAAATAAAAGTTTGTGTTAACCCTAATAACGCGATAGGTGTTATTTCATCCAAACCAACAATAGTTGGTAACGGTGATGAGGGTACAGGTGATGAATGGTCTAATAAGTTTTTAAAGGATGAATGGGGTAATTTTTTATATGAGGATTATGATTATGATGTAGATGTAAATATTAAAGATGATGGTTCTTTAGTTTACATAACTAAACAGGGTAAAAGGAGAGTATTAAACCCTAATTTTGATTCTTTACAAACATATGTACCAAGAAAAGAAAGAGATGAGTGGAATGTTGTTGGTTTATTGGGTCAAATTAGAGTTTTAAAAAATCAACAAATACCTTCTAATTGGGTTATGATTAAGGATGTTAATAACAGTATAGCTATTTATCTAGTAAAATAATAAAATTATGGGAATAGGTAGTTATTATTTCAAAAATTTAGAGGGTAGAATTGTCCATAATGATTATTGGGATGCCCACATAACTTCCGATAATGAGGGGGCTCCATTAAATTACGCGACCACCATTAAAGATTCTACTAATTATAGTGTTATAACAAAAAACTTAGTGTTATGGTTAGATGTTAATAATAGTGGTACTACTGTAGATGGTAATTCTTTAACATCTTTAAGTACATGGAAGGACGCTATAATCAAACCATGTTCAGGTTTTACCACTTGTGATTTTGGTTTAACTGGTGTTGACAATGGTAGGTATGATAGACTTTCGGGTATTACAGTTAATTTTACTACCGCTGACACAAAAGTCATCCTTTACCCAGTTACTGGTTATACAATAAATTCTGCTACGGCTACTGGTTCAACAAAGGGTAAATATGATTACCCTTGGTCCTACCTAACAGGCACCACCACCTCGGTTAAAACTGGTAATTATTGTACAGAAAATAACGCTACGGGTTCTACTTGTAGTGTTGGTGATGTTATTTGTTTAAATGGTGGGTTCTATCAAGGATTTTTCAAATTAGATTTTGAAGACCCAAACCCTGAAGAAGTTACTGGTACAACTAAAGAATGTAATAAAGAAGTTGTGACTACAGAATACATTAATGTTAGTCCTGATGCGACAAAATATGATTTAATGCCGAATAACTTTAATATTACAGATAACGATTGTGATACTGGGACTGGTGGTTGGTCTATGGAGACTTGGATTAAATGGGATAATAGTGATTGCTCTAATTTAACAGGTGATACTTTAAATGATAATTTTAGTGCGAATACTGGGTTCTTTTTTTATATAGGGACAAGAGCTGAAAATAAATTTAAAAATGTTTTTTCTGGTGAAACTGGTCTTTATACTTGTGATGGTATAATACCACTATCGCCTAATGGTGACGAACCTATCATTTCTAATAATGGTCAAGATTGGTTTAGTATAAGTACACCAGGTTTTGGAGATAGGTCTTGTTGTAATGGGTGTACGGGTAGTACTGTAAGTGCGACAACCGCAACAACATATTGTGATGAACTATCTGAAAACGCTTTAGGTTTTAGAATAAAACCAGACGGTAGGATTGGTTATAGAAAAATGACTGTTGCTGGATTTGAATATTGGTGTGATGATGATGGTAATGTAATAGATGGTTGTTTATTAGACCCACCCTCTAGTGGCTCTACAAGTGGAGCGACTTGTACCCCAAGTTCTTCAAATGGGAATAATAGTTTTTTTATAACTGGAACAACAATGGAAGAAGGTTATTCATCTTCCCCCGCTGTTTTAAGTGGTGACCATTGGACACATATTGTTGTTACCTATAGTCAGAATACCGTTAAAAACGATTTACCGGCTGGTACACTGCGTTTTTGGGTGAATGGTAGGGTTGTATATAGGGTAGACAATTTTATTGGGTTACAACTAAGGGCTTTAAACGAGTATAGTTCAAAACAACTAGGTGTACCATATAACATATCTTGGGGTGGTGGTAGTCAAGGGTTGTTAGAATCACAAACTTTTGGTGGTCCCGACCCAGCTGACCAAGGTTTAGATATCGCAAAATACTTTGCTGGAACTTTTGATGGTGAACTATCACAATTAAGATTTTATGACTCGACCCTTAACTTACTAGAAATACGTAATAATTTTTATATCGACAGTGGTAGGTACTGTGTTAGGGAAACTTATGGGGGAGCTTTAATAGTACAACCAACATTAGATTATTGTTGTGGTAGTTGTTAAAGATAAAATAATATATTTATAATAAAGAAAGATAAAATGGCACAAAACTTTTTCATAAGAAAAAACTCACAACTACCAATATTACAAATGAAAGTAATCAATGATGGTAGAAATGATTATAAAAAGATTTTTGAGGAATTAGAAAATGCCGCAATAACTTTTTCCATGATTAATTCAGAGACTGGTAGGTACAAAATTTTTAATAAACCTGGTGTGTTAATCCCAGTAATATACGATGATTGTCTAACCAACGAACAAGAATATTATATTGGGTATAAATTTACACAAAAAGATGTTAATGCAGCTGGATGTTTTAAAGGTGAATTTAAAATTGATTTATTCGGTAACGGTAGTTCTTTAATTCTACCAATATACGAAGAACTTTTTATAAATGTTATGGACAGTTTTGTAAACTCAAAAATAGTTTGTTAATTTAGAAAAATTTTTTAAACATATCACCAAATAAGTCTTCTTCAATATCCATAGACACATGTTCATCACCCACAACTGTATCTATAATTTTTCTTTTCTTTTCTAACACCTTAAACATCATCTCGTCAATAGTACCTTGAACTATCGGATAATAAACATTAACTGTTTTGGTTGTACCTATTCTCCAAGCTCTATCTTCAGCTTGAGCATGATTAGAAGGTACAAAATCTAAATCATTCATTATAACCATTTCAGCTTTAGTTAATGTTATTGCGGTTCCAGCTGAAATTAAATTACCAACAAAAACCATTACATTATCATTTTCTTGAAATTGGTCAATGGAGTTTTGCTTTCTAGTGCCATTCATTTTACCATTATGTCCTACCGCTAATTTACCAAAATGATTCATTAAAGCATCAAATGAGTGTGTAAAATTTGTAAATATAATTATTTTTTTACCATTTTCTAAAGCTTGTTCAGCCATTTCAATTGTTTGTTTTACTTTTTCCAAAGCTAAATATTTTCTCAAAACAACCAATTCAACCATATGTCTACCTGCACCCAACCTTTTACCTTCAGATTTAGCCCACTCAAGATACTCATCAAAAACATTATTATATTCAACCATATTATCAATCTCTATATAATATGGGGCAACTATCTTTGGTGGTAACTCTAAATGGTCTTCTTTTTTTCTTCTGAGGATTAAACTTTTAGTTCTTTCGTGTAACTCTTCCAAATTAGAAGCACCATCTGTAATCCATATGTCTTGCATTCTACCGGCTTTAGTTTTTTTACGGAATTTTTTACCATCACAATACCTAAAAGCGTAATATTTCCAACTAGCGGTGACAGGTGATTCACATAAATTTAAAAGGTTAAAAAAGTCCATCGGTCTATTAGCGATTGGCGTACCAGTTAATAACCATTTTCTTTCTATTTTTTCACTTATTTGATTTATTATTTTTGTTCTAGCTGCTTTTGGATTTTTAGCCATGTGACATTCATCGACAATCATTAACTCGAAATTCTCATTAATTAAATCTCTATTAATATTTGATTCTTCATTTTTTTTTCTACCATCAGTTAAGGTGTGAAAATTTTTAAGTATATCATAATTAATAATAGTAAATTTTTTAGGGTTCCAATGACCAGACTTAACTATCGAGATGTCTTCTTCAGGTACAAAATTTGATATTTCCCTAAACCAATTTATTTTTGCGTTAGCTGGACAAATAACTAATATTCTTTCAACACCACTTTCTAAAGCCGCGACAATAGACATATACGTCTTACCTAAACCCATGTCATCACCTAAAATACATTTATTTTTACTAAGTAAAAACTTTATACCGCTTTCTTGATGTTTAAAAGCTTTCCAACCCCTATCATCTAATTCTTGGTATTTATCAAAATCCACTTCTACATTAAGGTTTTTTTCATATAAATTTTCAAAAACTTGTGTTTTAGGTACATAAAATAAAGGTGAGTATTTTTGATTTTTAAAAACCTTACCTTTTACGTGGTAAGTTTTTTGGGTGTCACCTAAAACCGTCTCAATTAAAATTTTTTCTGGTGTGTGAGATAAATCAAACTGTTCTTTTAGTAAATTACCGAAGAATTCCGTTATGGTAACAACTTTATTAACATCAACAGGGTCTCTATTAAAATTTTTTTCTATATATTCAGCTAAACTAGGTGATATAATTAATGACCCTTCCTTAATTAATTTTTTCTTTAAAGAAATTAAATATTCATTATTGCCTTCGTATTTCTCTAGTTTTAGTACTGTAGTCCTGTTTTTTAATCTATTTGCGTCTAACATATTCAGTTAAATATAATAACAAATAAAATAAAATAAACTAAATAGGTAATATCTAAATATTTATATAAAAAAGTTTAGATGAGTAGTAAAAAATTCCCTATTTCAAGACTTAGTAAATTCTATGATTATGTAGATTTTAATCTAGAAAACGAAATGGCTCGTGAGTATATAGAGGGTGACCTTAATTTTACGGTAGTTTTGTTTAGCGTTGATAGAATTAAAAGTAAGACCGATGATGTTTATGGTGAATCTAATGCTAATGAGATTAGGTTCCACCCACCAAAAGAAATTAAAGTAAGACCTACGTTAGAAAAGTCTGAAAACAATTCTTATTCTGAAGGGTACGATAGATATGAAGATTACGGTAATTTTACTTTTACTGTATTTGTTAGTCAATTAGAAGAACTAAATATAGATATTATTTATGGTGACTACATTGGTTACGCTGATAGGGAGGATAACATAAAGTATTTTACTGTTGTTGATGATGGTAAAATATATTCAGACAATAGTCACACTAGGTTAGGTTATAAAGGATATTATAGAACCATTGTGTGTACTACAGCAGATGAAAATGAATTTAACCCTAATTATTAATGTCATTACCTAAAAAACTAGTAAAAAATTTAGATATAAAAGTTGTTGACCCTAATGGGGGTCCCGCTGAGTGGACCGACCAATTTCTAGAACAAAATAAACAATTTTTACCTAGAGACGTAGATATTGATGATTTAGACCAAGGGTTTGTTGAGTTTGTCGATAGTGATTTAGGTATTGTTATTGAGGGTTCTGAAGTACCTGTATATTTCCTAACATTACAAAGATGGAATGAGTTTGCGAAAACATGGAAAACTAGTGACAAATATAAAAACATGAAAATACCTTTTGTCTCTGTTGTTAGAAGACCCAATCCAGAACCAGGTACCAACCCAGCTGATTTTAAAATACCTGTAAGAAAAGAATTTCCTTATATGCAAATACCTGTATGGAATGGGAGTAGGAAAGGGGCTGACATATACGGAATGCCAAACCCAGTTGGTATAGATTTGTTTTATACCGTTAGATTTTTCTCTTTTAAAATGCGTGAATTAAACAAATTAACTAAAAAAGTTTTACAGACTTTCGCTTCAGCTCAAGCTTACGTTAATATAAAAGGTCACTACTTTCCGATAATGTTAGAAGGTATTGGTGATGAGAGTCAAATAAGTGAATTAAGTGGTAAAAGATACTATGTTCAAAGTTACGAGATGAAATTAATGGGGTATTTAGTGGATACGGAAGAGTTTAAAGTTACACCAGCTATTAGTAGGGTTTTCGTTACTACAGAATTAGAAACTAAATCAACAACAAATGTTACTAAGTTTATTGAAGAAGACACATCAAATGATAGGACATTAAAGGTTATAATACAGTTTTTACCTAGTGCTCCAACCAGTATAAAGTTTAGTACAGATAATAGGACTAACTTTAATACAATTGATACGACTAATATAGATGTTTACACTATTTATAAGAATGGGAGCCTTGTTTCAATACCGTTTAATGTTGAATCAACAGATTTAATAGTGATTAATGTGGTTAAAACAGACTCAACAAAAATATCCGAAATAACATTGAGAGGATTAATTATAGCATGATGAGTAGTAGTTGTGGGCCAGATATAGTAAAGTATTTTGTAGTAGAACCAGCTA
>TARA_R110002153_G_scaffold27063_6_pt1 | contig 17425 bp, 11 predicted proteins | sample TARA_R110002153 | Tara Oceans TARA_R110002153 (sample SAMEA4398193) | marine metagenome | biome: Polar Biome; feature: [SRF] surface water layer (ENVO:00010504); material: water (ENVO:00002006), including particulate matter (ENVO:01000060) such as... | depth 5 m
CGCACAAACTCTCGTTTTAGTGTTTGTGGTGGTGCTCCTCAAAACCTCCATTAAGTTTGTTCCACAAAACCGTGCTTATCTGATTGAGCGTTTTGGTAAATTTCAGTCAACTAAAGAAGCCGGCTTAAATTTTATTATACCTTTTATCGACCGTATTTCTGCGGATCGCTCGTTAAAAGAAAAAGCCGTAGACGTACCTGAACAAAGCGCCATTACTAAAGATAATATTTCTCTTTCAGTGGACGGTGTTTTGTATTTTCGAGTACTTGATCCCTACAAAGCAACCTATGGAATAGACGATTACGAATTTGCAGTTACGCAATTAGCGCAAACTACTATGCGTTCTGAGTTAGGTAAAATGGAATTGGATAAAACCTTCGAAGAGCGTGATGTGCTAAATACTAATATTGTTTCGGCCATTAATGAAGCGGCTGGCCCTTGGGGTATTCAGGTACTTCGTTATGAGATCAAAGATATTGTGCCGCCGCAATCTGTGATGGAAGCCATGGAAGCGCAAATGAAAGCCGAAAGGGTGAAACGAGCACAAATTTTAGAATCTGAAGGTGATAGACAAGCGGCAATCAACCGTGCAGAAGGTGAAAAAGCCTCAGTTGTTTTGGCCGCTGAAGCCGACAAAGAAGAACAAGTTCTGCGTGCTGAAGGTGAAGCCAAAGCTATAGTTGCAGTCGCTACCGCCCAGGCCGAAGCATTGCGTCAAGTAGGTGAAGCTGCAGCGACAGAAGAAGGCCAGAAGGCTATTCAGCTTGATTTAGCAACTAAAGCCATTGAAGCGAAACATGCCATTGCCAAAGAGTCTTCAGTTGTATTGTTACCTGATAGCTCCACAGAAGCAGCAGGCGTAGTGGCACAAGCCATGACCATTATTAATCAGTTAAATAAGGGGTAATCTATGGATTGGGCATTCAATAATTTAGCTGAAAGTTTGCTCATTCTCGGCATTCTTCTGTTAGCAATTGAAATTGCGGTACTGGGTTTCTCAACCTTTGTACTGTTTTTTGTCGGTTGCGCTGCAGTGGTAACCTCAGGTTTATTGTATGTGGGTATTATCCCAGATACTTTGTTAGCGGCAATGCTTAGCACTGGTGTTCTGACCGCATTATCAGCTGTTTTGTTATGGAAACCTTTAAAAAATATGCAAGCTAAGGTGGACACAACAAAAGCTAAAAGTGATTTAGTAGGTCATAGCTTTGTATTAGTAGAAGATGTCGCCCCTGAATTGACACCTGTATATCGCTATTCAGGAATCGACTGGAAACTAATTGCCAGTGAACATTTGGTCTCTGGCACTAAGGTGGAAGTGATAGAAGCTGATGTGGGGGTCTTTCACATTAAATCGATTTAACTAATTTATAAACAGCGATGTTAAGCTGGTTTTCCCAGCTTTTTCATTAATAATTATCAATAGTTGTGAAGACTTAACTTCTGACTACTTTAGGCTGCAGTTTCAACTACCACTTTGCCATAACTGGTCCTGGTGCCCTTCAAATACCGCCAAGCATCAATATAACCTTCCATTGGAAATACTTTATCCACTTTGGGGTGTAACTTGCCTTCAGATAAAGCGTGATAGATAAAGGCTTTACCTCGCTCACACGCCTCTTTGTCTTCTACGTAATTGAATAAAGAGTAGGCATGAAACCACAGGTTGTTCTGGATCATTGGTAAAAACGGAGGCGCTGAATACGTACCACTTAGGCCGCCGTAAACAAATAACATTCCGCCTTTAGCCATTGCATTGGCATAACGATCCATAAAATCACCACCAACAGGGTCGAAGCTAGCATGTACACCAACACCAGCGGTTATATCGCGCAAATAGCTTTCGATATCGTCCCCTTGGTCGACAAATACATGATCAGCACCGTTATTTATTAAGTATTGCCTATTTTTCTCGCTGCGTGTTGTGCTGATTACAGTTGCCCCTTGTAGCTTGGCAATCTGAATGGCAGCCATACCAGCAGTACTCGTACCTGCTGGGATTAGAATATTACGACCTGGTGCAGCTTTAGCTAACTCCACAATAGGGAAATAGGCGGTCATAAATTGCATCCAAACCGAAGCTGCTTCTACAGCGGTTAAACTTTTTGGTGCTTTAGTGATAAAAGCTTGGTCGATTAACAGTGTATCTGCGGATGCGCCACGTTTGTCGTAAAAATGAGGGAGAGTACAATAACGTTCTCCGACAGATACATCCGTTACTGCAGACCCTACTGCTTCAACTATACCAGCGGCTTCCATTCCAACACGTGCTGGCAAAGAGGAAAAGCTGAAGGAGTAATTATCATTCATCAGGTCTGAATCCCCCCCAATTTAAAGCAAAAGCTTCTATTCTAAGGCGGACTTCTGTTGGTCCTGGTTCTTTGGCAGAGCAGTCTGTTAAACGCAGGCCTTCAAAACCATAGTAGCTATCAATTACCCATTCGCGTGGCATAGTTTATTCTCCTATTATTAACAACTTTGTGTGTCATTACGATTAAAATTGCGGGTATTTATTTTAAGGAAACACCCTCTGTTTCCCTTAAAAATAAGGTCGCGATTAGCGTTAATATAAAAAACATCGAAATAAAGGCTACGGTGAAGTTAAAGCTGCTGCTGGCTAAAATCGAGCCAATGACTATCGGTGCAATAGAATTAGCAACCCGCTGAGATACCACTCCTACGGCGGTACCATTTCCTCTATTTCGAGTATCGTACACTTCGCCTAACCATGTATTCCATACACCCCAAGCGCCGAGGCTGAAGAACGATAAAGTAAAATTCCAAAAATATAGTTCATTAATATTGGCTGATTTAGCCAAGGCAAACCCTGCAATAGCGGCCATAAACACGTAAATCACCATTATTTTTTTTCTTCCAAATTTCCCAGTTAAATAACTAGCGGATATATATCCGGGGAACATAAATAACGCAGATATGGCCAAAAATCCCAAACCTTCAGGAGTGCTGAGTCCTTTTTTACTGAGTAATAATGGCATCCAACTGGCCATGGCCCAGTAGCCCCAAGAAAAGCAAAAGTTGATGATTATTTGTAAAAATGTGGTTTTAGCTACCGCTCCTTTAAATAAATCTAATAAGTTGCCAGATGGAGATGAATGCTGTGTTTCTAATATCACTTTAGGGTGACTGAATTGCCCGTTACAAAGAATGGTAATGGATTGTGCAGCACCATCAGCATCATTTTTTTCTGCTAACCAATAAGGTGATTCTGGGACAAATTTCCAGATGATTATGGCCCACAGTGATGTGAATGCACCCATGCCAACTATAACGCGCCACCCCATTGGTTCTAGGGAAAAGGTAATACCGATAGCGATTAACACACCTACAGGCCAACCAGACGACAGATAAACCGTGGCTTTGCCTCTTGATGCAACAGGAACTATTTCTTCGAAATACGGAAATGTGACCACTAGGCTGCCGACTAATACCACACCACATAAGAAACGAGTCGCCCATAACATTTCATAAGAGGTTGAAAATGCACTGATGAGAGGGAATATCCCGTACAGAGTAAGACTTAATATTAGGGTTTTTTTACGCCCTATCTGCCCCATTAACCTGCCCCAAAACAAAGCGCCGGGGATCATGCCTAAAAATAAGGCAGAAATAAGGGAGCCCACTTGAGTAGTCGAAAGCTCAAATTCTTGTGCTATCGCGCCACTGTTGTAAATTAGGATCATCATTTCCCATGACTCAATGGCAAAAGCCATAAATAGGCACATACCTATCAACAAATGCTTGCGGTTGAAGTGTATTTTTGTGAACCATTCTCCAACGGTATGCTGCATTTTATCGGATACTAAATTTTGTGACATATTACTTTCTTATTTAAGGAGTTATAACAGGTGTGCACATCGAGTTTTACTTAGTTAACCAAATGGTACGAGTCGATAGTAATCGCTGGTTCAAGCATCTCTTGATGTCCGGCTATTTTGTATAGTTTTTCTACTACTTCATACCCTTTAACTACTTCGCCAAAACAAGCAAACCCCTGTCCATCTGGGGGCCTGGTTCCTCCGAAATTGAGCGCGGGTTCGTCGCGCATACAAACGAAAAAGCTCTGATATGCCTCTCCAGGGTTGAACCTAGCTAATGATACACACCACTTCTTATGGGATAACCCACTGATCGATGTGCTTTCATGTTCAATAGTGGTGCGTAACTCGTCTAACTTTTTATCACTACCCAGCTGCACAACATTAATGCGAGGTGCCGCTTGTTGATTTTTGTCTGTTAGCACACGAAATAAAGTGCCATTTGTTAATGTTCCACTAGACAGAAGTTGAATAAAGTAGGCGCACGTTATTGGCGCCTGCTTTACTTTTAACTCGATGAAAAAATTACCAACATAAGTTTTTACCTCGACATGTTGGTTAAATGACATGTCAGCTAACCCCATATACTTCTTTTGCTCGTTCAGGGGTAATGTAACCATTTTTTATATCTTGCAACACAGCTTGTTTAGGGCGTTCAGAAGGTTTGCCATAACCGCCACCATTTGCAGTAAACACTTCAATCACATCTCCCTTATTTAAAGTTAATGCGGTACAAATTCTAAACCGTGTTTTTTTGCCGTCCTTTTTTACTACATTAATGTAATTATGGGAGCCTCTTAGCCCGCCTTCCATACCCCATGGTCCCACGCAAGATCTAACGTAAGCCATAGTGATCCACCAATTGTCAGCTAGGATTTTATAATATAATTTGATGCCTTTACCGCCGATAAATTTTCCTTCGCCTCCTGGCTCATCGTTAAGTTCAAGGCGTTCAATCATGATGCCATTTCTTTGTTCCGATACTTCAGCGGGCACGTTAAATGTATCGCCGTGGTAACCGGTATAAAGTGCATTCACGCCGTTTCTACTATTGCTTGCTCCCCAACCACCTATTTGAGGTTCGACAATTCCTAGGGCGGCACCTGTGTCTGGGTGTGGTCCACCCAAAAATGTCCCACAAATCGAGGCGTAGTGACCCGCTGGAAGTGATTCAGGTACTGCTGTGGCCAAAGCCTTCCATAATAAATCAAAGACCATGATGCTTGTTTCATAATAAACGCTCATAGCCGAAGGATATTTAGCCGCGAACATAGAATCGTCGTCTACCAATAAACGAACGGGTTTAAAACTGCCTGAATTGGCAAATGTTTGTGGGCTGGCGATAGCTTTAAATATCATTTGCACATCAACCATAGTGGCATCAAATGATGCGTTGAGTGCATTGGCTTGTTGCGGTGGATTGCCGGTCAAATCAACCAGAAACTCATCTTTGGAGATAGTGATGGTGACTTGAATATCTAATTCGTCGTCGGTGACTTCACTGGCATGATAAACGCCTTCAGGGAGTTTATTTAAGGCTACCCTAGATATTTTTTCAGCCAGTTTTATATAATCTGCAATAGCATAATCCAATATGTCGGCACCATATTTTTCGGCTAAACCTAGAAATCTTTTTTCGCCTGCACGCATCGAGGCGATACCGGCCCAAAAATCACCGACAGTGGTTTCTGGTTGACGACTGTTGATCTCCATTATGTCAACTACTGCCTGATTTACGTTGCCTTTTTCTATGACTTTTATGCACGGAAGTTGTAATCCTTCTTGATAAATTTCCGTGGCTTCAGCACTGATACTGCCGGGGAATGCTCCACCTACATCGACCCAATGGGCTTTGTTGGCTAACCATCCGATACGGGCACCTTCAAAAAATACCGGTAGTATCAACACCACATCATTTAAATGGCTGACGCCGCCGTTATGGGGGATATTGGTGATAAAAATATCACCAGCATGAATAGATGTGTCGTCAAATTTAGCTCTGACTGATTGCACCCCGGGTTCAAGCATTCCAATAAATCCGGGAATGCCAGATCCTGAACTGGCAAGTTGACCATGTTTATCGAACATAGCCACACCAAAGTCTAGTACTTCGTAAATGACTGAGCTCATCGCCGTCTTTCTCATGGTGATAAACATTTCATCGGTAATAGCTTTCATTGAACTTTGGATTATTTCAATGGTAATAGGGTCAATATTTGGCTTAGTCATGGTTGGTCGCCTCCGTCTCTATATGCAGATTTCCGTAGTCATCAACAAGCACTTGCTGATTAGGTAACACAACAGTGGTGCTACCGGACTCTTCAATTATCGCTGGACCCGAAAAAATCGCTCCGGCGAAGAATAAATCTCGATTGTAAATAGGTGTAGCGAGTATGCCGGCACGATCAAAGTCAACCTGACGGGTTTCTTTTAGTGCATCTTCGATCAGACCTGATGAAGTGATTTTGGCCAACGAAGGGCGATCAACTTTTGCATAGGCGGTGACTTTATAGCTAACTAATTCTATGGCGTTAGTGAGTTCATAGGTGAACTTTTTCTTGTACTCATAATTAAAATTCGCTTTCAGTTTGATTATATATTCGCTAGATATATCGCTCCCTTCGACGTTAACTTGCACCGTATGTTCTTGACCGGTATAACGCATTTCTAGGAGTTGTTCGAAATATATATCCTGTTTTTGCACACCTTCTTTCTCATATGCTTCTATCGCTTCATATTGCATGGCGCTTAGCGTATTTGAAATAACGTCTGCATGTTCAACACCGAAAGTAGCAGGTTGGGTACGTATGTAGTCTCGTCGTAAGTCAGACATCAACATACCCCAAGCAGAAAAAACTGACGCATTAGCAGGGATGATGACCTTTGGAATATTGAGCTCAGCTGCCAATGTGCAGGCATGCATAGACCCTCCACCGCCAAAAGCGAGTAAAGCAAAATCTCTAGGATCATAGCCTTTATTGATTGAAATCAATTTTAGAGCGTTGCTCATATTATGGTTAGCAAGCTGAATAACGCCTCTTGCTGCTTCTATTGCCGTTAAACCTAACTTATTGCCCAAATTTTCAAATGCCTTGCGAACAGCTTCCATATCAGCAGTAATTTCACCACCAATAAAATAATTGGGGTTGATCCTACCCAGCATTAAGTTGGCATCTGTGGTTGTGGGTTCAGTGCCTCCATTGCCATATGATACAGGGCCAGGGAATGCACCGGCACTTTGGGGACCTACATGCATTTTATCGTATTCATCAACCCAGCCAATGGAGCCGCCGCCATTACCAATTTCGACAATATCGACCACAGGTGTCATCACCGGGTACCCCGCCGACAAGTCATCTTTTTCGATCATATATTGGTTGGTAATATTGACCCTTCCTTGGTCGATCAGTGAACATTTAGCAGTAGTACCGCCTATATCAAAGGCAATGATATTGTTTTCATTTATCAGTTTGCCTAGCGCAGCAGCACCTAACACACCACTGGCTGGCCCAGATTCGACAATAGATATAGGTGTTTTTTTCACCGCGTCTACTGTGTCGATCCCGCCGTTTGATTGCATTACGTAAAACGAACCATCAAATTCACGTTCTTTTAGTGCAGCTTGCATTTTTGTTAAATACTTTTCGGCAATGGGCTGCACGTAAGCACAAAGAGCAGCAGTGTTGGTACGTTCGTATTCTCGCCACTCTCTGGATATTTGATGAGATGCAACTAACGCCACCTCTGGCCATTCTTTGTTGATAAATGTTGCTACCAACTCTTCATGTAGAGGGTTTATATAACTATGCAAAAAGCATACGGCAATAGCCTCAACACCTTCTTCTTTAAACGCTTTGAGTATGGGTAGCAAATTTTGTGTATCAATCGGGGTTAGTATATTTCCCTTGTGATCCATACGCTCTTGGATTTCGTGACGTAAATATCTGGGAATAAAAGGCTCGGGCTTTTGATATTGTAAGTTGAAAAAATCCGGTCTATTGCCTCGGGCTATTTCTAGTATGTCTCTAAACCCTTGTGTGGTAATTAAACCCGTCTTAACGCCTTTTCTTTCCGTTAGGGCGTTAATCACTACGGTTGAACCATGAGCGAAAAATTTTACTTCATTGAGGTTTACTTTGGCTTTGTCAAAAGAGTCCATGACCCCCTGCTGAAATTCAGCAGGGGTGGTATGAGTTTTGACTGCTTTGATGTCAGTAGCGAGACCACTTTTCTCGTCTACTGTGTAGTAAACAAGATCTGTAAAGGTTCCACCAATGTCACTTGCTGCACGTATCAACTTCATATATTTACCTATTTTTAAAATCTATATTTAAGTGTTTATTTTTCAGACTCTATAACGGATTAATCTATGAAGTTATATCTGAAATCTAGACGCCATATTGCTGGAGGCGCAGAAAAAGCAAAGCCTCCAGTGACATATTCAGCGTTATACTCTTCATCAAAAAGGTTATTAACTGACGCTGTTAAAGCCCAGGTGCCCTCGACATCTTCGAGTCCGAGCCCAACATTAACTAAGTTGACTGTGTCTCTTTCAGTCAAGTTGGCAGGATCCCAGAATTGCTTACCACGTGATTCATAATCAGCTCGAGCAAATATGTCTAGGTTAGTGGTTAGGTTGGTACGATATTGTAATCCTGCATTGATGGTTGATTTCGGAACATATGGGGCATTATTACCCACGGCGGTTGGGTCAAGTTGATACTCTTTAACTTCACTGTCTGCATAGGCATAACCAAGATAACCTGTAAGTTCATCTGTGAATGCGTAGGCGGCTTCAAGTTCACCACCAGTAATATCGACTTCTTCAATACCCACTAATACTTGAGCACCCAAAACCCCAACAAATACGTAGAATGGCGCATTTTCAACATTAGTATTAAATAGTGCGCCAGCAGTCTTTAGATCACCGCCTAAGAAATCAGCTTTAAAACCAATTTCGAAAGTTTCAGTTACTTCCTTGTCTAATACATCAGGTATGCCTGTTAAGCCCAGTGCTTCTGCTGAAACACCAACACCGTTTTGATTGAATTGACCACTTCTGAAACCCTCACCCCAAGAGGTGTAGATAGATGCATCATTACTTAACAAGTAACGTAGGCTGACTTTAGGTTGGAAGTGAGAAAAGGTGGCTTTATTGACTGCTCCGGCTTCGCCGATTGCAAAAGCCAGGTTACCGTCAGCGTCATAACCACCCTGCTGAGGATCCACTATCTGCTCTCTTTCATCACGGTCATATCGACCTGCAAAAGAGAACTCAAGCTCTTCGGTTATGTCATATGCGAAGTTGAAATATCCGGCATAGGCGGTATTTTCATTATCATCTGCAGCATAAGTGCCTGTTGGATTAATTGCTCCGCCTAAAACAGGTGTACTAGTAATAGCAATGATACCGTTACCAAAATCAAGGCCAGTAGCAGAAGCAATAAAACGATCGGTAGATAAATAGTAAGCCCCAACCATCCATCTGAATGTTTGGTCATCATTGGACACAAAACGAATATCTTGGCTCAAGGTTGATATATCTACACTTTGTGTTTGAGTACCATCGGCAAAAGATAAACCTGGGTTGGCCGTGGTATTAGCGGTGTAAGGGAATTGATCACCACCACTTGATTGGTCGATAGTATCGTAGGCAGTCACGGCTTTTAAAGTGCCGAAGTCGGTCTCATAGTTTACTCGCAATGACAATTGGGCAACTTCACGCCCATCAAAACCAAGGTTATTGGCAGATAGTTTTCTTTGTACAACATTTGAATCATTTATACTGGTAAAACCATTCACTTCACCCGTTGTTGGGTCAGTGGTCACACCTTGAAAGGTAAATTGTAAGGCGTCGGCTGTGGTATCTGTGTAGCTGGCTCGAAGATCGATTTGCAGCTCATCACTGACAATAAAATTGAGATGACCCCGTAAGTTTAACTCTTCCTTAAAACCCACGTTTTGGCCTGTGGCGACATTCTCAAAAATACCATCACTGTCGGTATAATTTCCTGATACTCTGAATCGCACACTTTCACTGATGGGGCCAGTTATCGAGCCTTCAATTTTATATTCATCACCTCGGCCTATACCAGCTTCTACATAACCTTCTAAATAATCGGTTGGTTTCTGGGTATTAATTATGATGGCACCTTGTGTGGCATTTCGGCCGTATAGTGCTCCTTGTGGTCCCCGTAAAACCTCGATACTTTCAAGGTCGAATAATCCTTGGTCGAAGCTTCGAGCATTCGTCTGTAATACACCATCGACTATAACGGCTACAGGTGGTTCACCATTTCGTACTTGTGATACACCACGAATGGTAATAAAGTTTGTCCCCGCATCTTGTGAGTTAGCCATAGTGATACCTGGCGTTAGGCCAATAAAGTCATCTACGGCTTTAATTCTTGCATCAGAAATTTCTTGAGCTGAAAAGTATTTTTCAGAGAGTGGCACTTCGATAATGGTTTCTTTTCTACCTCTAGATTCAACTACAATACGTTCTATCTCCGCGTTTTCTGTTTGTGGGCTTTGCTCTTGTGCCATCAAGCTCTGGGGGATCGTTAAAAGTGCAGCAGTGACGGAAAGCGATATTAACGTTTTGCGTTTGTGGAAACTTGAATTATTAAGCATGCCTTTTCTCTCTTTTTATTTATTGGTGAGAATTCTTTGTGTGTATCAGCCACTTAGGAATGTGTCAGACACCTAGAGTATTACAATCTAGGTCATAATCTTACAACTACCCTTATGGGGGGGCAGGGTAGGTAGGATGACTTTAGAAGTGACAAATGGTTTGCTAAAAAAAACTGATTGAGGTGTAATTAACACATAAAAAATAGGGGCTTTACGTTAAATCAATCATGGTTAAAAAGACCAACTCAATTTCTAGTCCTACCCCTTGGTTCTTTGGGACAAAGCTGTCACCGCCAAAGACAAAAAACTCTCTTATGCACAGAGGTTCTGCGTTGTCTTGTGTGGAAGAAGCGAGTCAATATCCCTTAGGCCTGATCACTGCCCCTGCGGGGTTTGGCAAGTCTTCAGTCCTGACACAATGGTACCAAACGTCATTAAAAAAAGGCAATGTTGTCGGTTGGGTATCACTGGATTACTCTGATTCAGATGTCAGGCGGTTTGCCAGCTACGTGATTATGGCTTTGGATAGAGCGGGTGTGGATATGGGGCAGTTAACTTTTGCTGCGGAACAATGTCTGGTTGAACTCTCAATAAATTCAATTGTGTCAAAAATAATTCATGCGTTGGTTAACACTAATGAAAGTGTTTTCTTGATCTTAGATGATTATTACCAAGCTGAGAGTACCGAAGTAAACCACTTCGTATCCATACTACTAGAACACGCCCCTGCTAATCTGCATATTATTCTAAGTTCTCGTTCACAGCCAGATATGCAAGTTGGCACTAAAGTGGTTAATGGCACAGCATTTGAAGTTGAAAAGCAGTCTTTATATTTTAGTTTAGAAGAAATAAAAGACTATGTGGGCGATGAGTACGGCGAAGACTGCGCTGAAATGTTATTGGATCAGACTGAAGGTTGGGCGGTAGCAATCCAGCTAGCTATAGTGGCAAATAAAGGCAACAAGGAAATCGTCAACCTTTTCAGTGGTAAGCAACAATATATTGTAAGCTACTTTACCGAGCAAATCCTCGATCGATCAACCCCGTTAGAAAAGAAGTTTTTACTTTGCACCTCTATTTTAGACAAATTTAATGTGGGCTTAGCCAAAGCGGTTTCTGGTATCGATGATGTACCTAAACTTATTTATGATTCAAAAAACATCCAATCCCTTATTGTCACTCTTGATAGAGAAGAAACATGGTTTAGATATCATCATTTATTTTCTGATTTACTGTTAAATAACTTAAAAAGAGACAGTGAGGAAACGGTTTACGACCTGCATGGCAAAGCGTCGTTATGGTTTGAACAATCCAACCAAATTGATGAAGCTGTCAAACATGCAAAACTATCTGGTGATGTAGACAGAGCTGTGGCCCTATTTCTGAAAGCTGGTGGTTGGGAGCTTGTGCTTTATGGCGGTGTCGGCCTGATGCGCAATTTATTGCGTAACTTTACAGTGAAAGATTTTGAGCGCCATCCACAAGTGCGACTAGCCTACATTTATTTAATGATGAAAGATGGGAATATTCAAGAGGCAGATGCACAGCTGAAAAAGATTCAGATTATTGACGAAGAAGTCGGTTTAGCTGCAGCACCGAAAAGAGATTTTTATGTACTTCATTCGCTTTTAAGCCTGTATAAAGATGATTACAGATCACCTGACTCAATATCCAAACTAGAAAGTGTTGCTAGTAAGCTGAATAAAAAAGACACGCTAGGACTAGCTATATTAAGGGCTTCCCTCACTCTATGCGCTCTTGCTTGCGGTAAATTTTTAATTGCAAAAAAGGCAGCACAAGCGGGGATTCAGGAGATGCGCCAAGCCGAATCTATTCTCGGTGTAAACTATCTTTGTATTCATTTAGGTCAAATTGAATTGCACCAAGCCAATCTAGATAAAGCGCAAGCGTATTTAATAGAAGCTGGCAACATGGCAGAAATCAATTTTGGTAATGATAGCCGCCTTAAAACTAATTGTGATATTAATATACAGGCCTTAAATTTTTGGCAAGAACCTTGTCAGTTGGATCCAGTCAAAATGTTAGAGTTGTTGTCTAATGCCTGTGATACTGATGGGTGGTTTGAAATCTACGCTTCAGGTTTTACATCAATAATCGAGAATTTGAGGATTTACGAAAACAAAGAACTCGCTTGGGAAGTCATTAATTTAATTACTTTGACGGCACGCAGCAGGCAAATTAAAAGATTAGCCGAACTAGAATTATCGCTTCGCTTGACCGCAGCACTTATTAGTCATGATGCCAATTTAATAATACCTCTAATTGAAGATGTTTCTAAAGAGGGACTATGTTTGAATAGAGAGGATTATCGGTATAATTGGTTACCTTTTTGTGAAACTACGCTTTCCTTAGGATCGGCTTATTTAGACGGTTATAAGACTGAAAATTTAGAAAGTCGCTTAGATATTGGGTTAGAAATAGTTCGCAGTATTGGGGCAACTTTATATTTAATTCGATTACTTGTTTTAAAAGGGATGTTGGATTTTTCCCAAAACGCCGTTGAAGCAGGTGTTGAACATATACTCGAAGCTGCGCAGTTAGCTGCGAGTGAGTCGATCAAAACCCCTTTTCTCATGTCTTCTCTCACCATGGATTTAATGCGTACTGCCATTGAGTCAAACACTGGAAATTCAGGCAGATTGCTTGAAGTTAATTTTTTACGTTCATGTGTTGAACTCAATAAAAACCTCGAGTTGATACCTATGGGTGAGTTTCATACTATGACGTTAAGCAAAAGGGAAATGGATGTGTTGAAAGATCTGGCTATGGGAAAAGCTAATAAAGAAATCGCCAGAAATCTAGGTATGACTGGTAATACAGTGAAATTTCATTTAAAAAATATTTTTACAAAACTTGTTGTAGATAAACGAATTAATGCAGTTAATCGAGCCCGTGAGTTGAAGCTGATTTAAATTTCATTTAGTCATCTGCGATTTGAATACTTCTAAGGAGTACCAAACAAGCATATCCATTTTTGGTGATTTTTTGGACTGTTTTATGTAAAAAATTAACAAGGTAAATACAGACTTGTAGAACATTTATGCTTAAACACCGACCACTTTTTAAACATATTCGAAATCACGATACACTTTTTAGCGAACTGGCTATGGCAAGAAACTCTTATGCGCAAAGTCTTGGTCTCAACGATTATGTGTATCACAAAACGCCAAAGTTTATCACCGCTGACGGCCGTAGGCTGACTATTGAACCAGAGCGAAGCTTGATAGTACAAAACTATCAATCTTTTAAGGGGGTGAAGAATATATTGCTGCGGGAAATTCCAGGCTTTTATATTGTCAACAATAGCGATATTGGATTTCGTTACCCCACTGCAGCGATTGCAGGTTTAGATGCACCTTTTATCAAACGTTTTCGCTCGGAGTTTTTTCATAAAGTTGATGAAGATAGAAGTATCTGTCGGCCTCTTAACTTATCTTATGGGATTAAAAGTCGCGGCAAAGGTGATAACAGGCAGGAGTATGAAGTTTGGGTGCCAGATGAAAATGTGCAACTCGATCCCACACCATTATTTATCGATAAGTATGCTGAGGATTTGCCTGATGATGTGCGTGATTTTGCGAGTACTGAACCTGTAGTATATGGTTGGATGGGAGTAAAACGAGCTGCATTTGAAGCCATTTATCTAGATAAAAAGAGCATGGGTGATATTGCCATCAATATAGGGTTATCGGTTGATGCTTATAACATAGGTGCACGGCCCGACCTTTCTTATTCGCCCTCAATTGGTAGTTCTATAGCAAAACATAATGCAGAATTGGAATGGGAAGTGATGGGGTATTATGCTCCTAAAGGTAAACACCCGAGTCACGACGAAATTTGGCAGGCTATTGATCATGCAATTGAAGCGGTAAGTGTTCCTTTAAACGAGGTGTATCATAATGTCGCCGTTAATCTTCAAGAAAGTAAAACGGAACGTATCTTGAGTAGCATAGCGGAACAACAAATTTCAAATGAACAAGTTTTAGAGTTGAATTTAAAACCTTGGGAGTTTTTACAAGATGCTAGTGATCTCAGGCGTAAAACACATGATCCAAGTCGCTCAGTTAATTTGTTAGGTCGACTCAATCGACTTTTTTACCAAGAATCCTTTAGGTTACCGTCACTGAAAGAAATTCATGAGTTGATTGCGCAGCCCATCAAACGTTAGTTTATTACATCAACATTGGGATTTATAAGATTAGCCACAAGAGAAGTAAGTAATTAATAGCCATGAAAGCTAGCGGTTTTTAGCCCGAGTGTGAAATTTTATAGGCGTTTTTTTTTGTTTAAACACCTGCCAAAATCATCTATTTGTGCTTCTTTCAGGTAGGGTTACTTAATGCAGCGTATGTGTCAGCATTTTTAACAGGTGTCAATTTTTTGACCAGTTGTATTTATTTAACCATATGAAAAATAACGAAATTAAAATAATGGCCTGCTTTGTGCTTTAGTCTAGAATATAAGCAGTTTTTATTATCTGCCCATTTTATTTGATAGTAAAATAGGCATTAATAAAATAATATAATGAATATTGAACCCGCTAGGAGAATGTTATGAGTAGTAAATTCTTAAAAGTTATTTTCGCAGCTATTATGTCAATTGGTTTGATTGGTCAAGCTAATGCAGTATTGATTACTGGGGATACCCTTCAGGACGCTAATGGGGTTGATTGGATATATATTGGCTCTTATAATTTGGCTGATGGTCCAGATTGGGATGATGCTGACGGCAGTTGTTACATTAACGGCGCAGATCAAAATACATGTTGGGGTGACAATGCCAATCCTGTAAATGGTATTGAAGCTGCAGCAATGCTTTTTGCATTAGGAGCCAACGAAGTTTTTGCAACATCAACTGTAACAACATCGGTAGATCATCTTGCCTATTACGATGAATATGCTGGTAGTGTAGCGACCAAAAAAGGAGAATCGATTCAAGCTGATGTTGATAGTGATGGGCTTTATAGCAGTTTTGGTGATGCCTCGGCTTATATAAAAGATAGAGCTGGTAGTGACATTGTAAATTATGTTTTTACACGTGCTATTGATGTACCTGAACCTGCTACCTTTGCTATTTTTGCTTTAGCTCTTCTTGGTTTAGGGGCCCGCAGACTTAAAAGTTAATTGTTGATTGGATTATTCTCACATTCTAAGAGTCCAATTTCCTCTCCCAAAAAAATCATACATATGTATAAGACGGAATACCCCATTTCGTCTTATACAGTCAAATAGTACTAAAAATCGTCAGGATATTTTGTTACCCTCTTTTACGTATGTTAATAAATTTCATTACTAAGTTTAACAACTTAGTAACACCATGATTCGGTTGAAGCCCTGTTTAGTTGGAAGCTAACTCGATTTTATTTGTGATTTAAGTTAATTATTAGGAATGATATCAATGCAAAATTTCACTATTTCAAAAGATGCTCAAATAGTCGATGTTAACGGATTAGTGCAAACTGGATCTTCACAAAATACCGCATTACAAATAGGTGATAGCCTTGTGTCTGGCACAGTCTTAACTCTTGCTAAAGGTAGTGAAATTACTCTGATATTTGATGATGGTTCAGAGCAGAAAATAACAGCCGAACCTGACGCGTTATTGACCGAGGATGTTCAAACCTCAGACCCAGTTTCGGAAATAACAACAGCCCAATCACAAACGTCTAACGAGACAGTCCCCGATAATGTGCAAGCCGATATCGATGCTATTCAAGCATTAATAGAATCTGGTGATGACCTAGACTTACCTGATACTGCAGCTGGTGGTTTGACGGCTAATGAAGGGACAGATTTTGTCACTTTAGACAGAGACGGTAATCAATTACTGGCTGGCGCCGGTTATGATACTGCTGAATTGGGCAATCTTGCTGGTGCGACAGACGTTCCGGTACTAGTTGATCCAATTGACAATGTTAATGCCTTACCAGAAGCGGTCAATGACACTTTTGACATGGATGAAAACACCGAATTAGCAGGTAGTCTATTAGGTAATGATGACTTGGGTGATGAAGCCACAACAGTAACCGCTTTCGATAGTACCTCGGCGAATGGAGGCACAGTTACAGTAGATTCAACAGGCAATTTTAGTTACACGCCAGTTACCGATTTTGTAGGCGCAGATACCTTTACCTATATCATCACAGATGCGGATGGCGATACCAGCACCGCGACTGTTACTGTTAACATTGCCAACGTAAATAAGTTACCAGAAGCTGTGGATGACAGCTTTGACATGGATGAAAACACTCAGCTATCGGGTACTCTATTAGGCAATGATGACTTAGGTGATGAAGACACCACAGTAACGGCTTTTGATGGTACTTCGGTCAATGGTGGCACTGTCACTGTGGATGACGCGGGCAATTTCACTTATACACCTGTAACAGATTTTGTGGGTTCGGACACTTTTACTTATACGATCACCGATGCAGATGGTGACACCAGCACCGCGACTGTTACGGTGAACATTGCCAATGTCAATAAGTTACCAGACGCAGTGGATGACACCTTTGAAATAGATGAAAACACCCAATTAACAGGCACCCTTTTAGGCAATGATGACTTAGGCGATGAAGCCACAACAGTAACCGCTTTTGATAGTACTTCGGTTAATGGTGGTACTGTGACTGTGGACGAAGCGGGCAATTTCACATATACACCAATACCAGATTTTGTAGGCAGCGATACTTTTACCTATACGATCACCGATGCCGATGGTGATTCGAGCACAGCGACTGTGACGGTAGTCAATGCTAATGTCAACAAGCTACCAGATGCAGTAGACGACACCTTTGGTATAAATGAAAACACCCAATTAACAGGCACGCTTTTAGGCAATGATGACCTGGGTGATGAAGAAACAACTGTGACAGCTTTTGATAGTAGCTCGGTCAATGGTGGCACGGTCACCGTGGATGGCGCAGGTAATTTCAC
>TARA_R110002153_G_scaffold89890_2_pt1 | contig 17395 bp, 18 predicted proteins | sample TARA_R110002153 | Tara Oceans TARA_R110002153 (sample SAMEA4398193) | marine metagenome | biome: Polar Biome; feature: [SRF] surface water layer (ENVO:00010504); material: water (ENVO:00002006), including particulate matter (ENVO:01000060) such as... | depth 5 m
CGATGTTAGGGATTTAAATCAAACTAAATTTCCTGGTAGGTATAACCTTAAATCTTTTTTAGATAAAGGACAATTCCAACATCAATTGGGGTTTATTAATGAAAAATATAAAATAGTAAGTAGTTTAGATTTACCTAATATAGACTTGAGTTCTGGAAATGTGGATTACGCTGTTCTAACTTTTGATGATGGTTTGGTTGACCATTTTTACGTATACCAAGAACTAAAAAAATTAGGTGTTAGTGGTACTTTTTTAGTACCTACCGCACCTGTTTTAGAACAAAAAATGATTCATAGTCATAAAATACAATTTATTTTAGCTTCGGAGGATGAAAAAATATTAACTAAAGAAATCCTTACCAATTTTGCAGACGCTTATGATTTGTGGAAAAAATACAGTCATACTGATTGGGTGGATAATTGGTGGAGTGAGGAGATGATATTTATAACTAATTTTTTAAGAAATCATAGAACTGATGAGTTTGACAACTATGAATACACAGACTACCTCTTTAAAAAATATGTATCAAAAGATATACACTCTTTTGCCAGTGATTTTTATTTGAACCTAAACCAATTAGAAGAGATGTCTTACTCTAATATGGTAATTGGTGGTCATGGTAATTCTTCAGACAATCTTTTATTGGTGGATGATGTTGAGGCTGATATACTTAAGTCTCATTGGTTTACAGGGCACTTTTCCGATAAATTTGTTTTTTCTTACCCTAATGGTGGGTTCAATAAAGAAATAAAAAATATTATGAAAAGATATAAGTGTAGTTTATCGTACACCATAAAACCACAAACTATCACTAATTTAGATACTGTAGACTATTTAGAATTTCCACGTTACGACTCACCACAAAAAATACCTTTAAAATGAAAGTAGTTTATTACGGGTATCGTGAATGGTCTTTTAAAATATTTAACAAACTTAAAACAACTGATAAGTATTTAATTACTCACAAAGATTATGAGGTTATTGAAAAAATTAAGCCTGATTTAGTATTTTTTGTTGGTTGGAGTGATATGATACCTAAAGATATAATAGATAATAATTTATGTGTTTGTTTACACCCATCACCTTTGCCGCTATACCGTGGTGGTAGTCCTATACAAAACCAGTTACTTAGAAATGAAAAAAGTAGTATGGTTAGTCTTTTCATTATGGATAACGGTGTGGATACTGGGGATATTATTTTCCAGTCACCAATTAGTTTAGAAGGAGAGTTAGATGATATTTTTAATGACATTGTTAATGAAGGTATTAAAGGAGTTAATTTTACAGTAGATAATTTTAACAAAATTCCTATTATTAGAAAGAAGCAGGATTCTAGTATTGCTAGTTTTTTTAATAGGTTAAAACCTGGTGATAGTGAAATAAAATCTGATGAGTTAATTAAATATAGTCCTAAGTATTTCCATAATAAAATTAAAGGGTTGTCTTCACCATACCCTAACGCTTATATTAAGTGTAAAAATGGTGAAAAATTGTACATATTAAAAACTAAACACTAAAAATACCAATGAGAAACGAAAAAATATTCATAACTGGTGGAGCTGGTTTTCTAGGTAGAAATCTGGTGGAAAAACTATATAAGGATAATGAAATAACAGTCTACTCTAGAGATGAAGCTAAACACTATTATATGAAAAAAGATTATCCTTTGGTTAATTTTATTGTTGGTGATATAAGGAATAGGGATTTATTAATGAGAAAATCTAGAGGTCATAGTATTGGTATTTTTGCTGCTTCGTTAAAACAGATAGAGGCTTGTAACGACAATTATGAGGAAGCGGCTAAAACTATTGTTGATGGAGCGTTTAATTCAAGACTAGCTGCTGAAGAAAATAATTTTAAATCGGCTTGTTTTATATCCACCGATAAAAGTCGTGCCGCTACAACTTTATATGGTGCGATGAAATATGTTGCTGGTGAAGGTTTTGTGGTTGGTGACTCTAATTGTAAATTAACTACAGCTATATATGGTAACGTTACAAACTCTACAGGTTCGATAATACCATTAATATGGAATTTTATTAATAAGGGTACTACATTGTCTTTATATGGTGAAACTATGACTAGATTTTTATTAGATGTTGATGACGCTGTTGATTTAATTATGAAGTCAACTTCTTACGCTGGTTGTAACATAATCCCAATAGCAAAATCATTTAGGGTTAAGGATTTATTTGATATTTACTCGGAGGAGTTTGGTCTTACTTATGTGGTAACCGAACCTCGTACTGGGGAAAAAATACATGAAATAATGGCATCTAACGAAGAAGTTAGAAGAATGGAACTAATAGAGAAAGATAATATATATTTACTACACCCTAAAAAAGATATTAATCAAGTCTCATTTAAAAACGAAGAATACTCATCCAGAGACCATTGTCTCACCAAAAAAGAATTGAGTGACTATCTAAAATCTAAAAATTTTTATAAACAATGAAAGTATTAGTTTTAGGTCATAAAGGTATGTTAGGTCATATGGTAACAAAATATCTATTAGATAATGATGTTGAGGTTATCACTACTAGTGCTAGGTGGCCGAAGTCCCCGTTTAAGTTGGGTGTTAGATTGGACTACGTTATAAACTGTATTGGTGCGATACCACAAAGGACTGATACGTTTGATATTAACTGGCAATTACCAATCTGGTTGGACCTGCACTCACCGTGTAAAGTGATACATCCCGGTACAGATTGTGAAATGGATGGTGATGATTATGGTAAATCTAAAAGAGTTGCTTCAGACTATTTAAAGTCTTACGGCTCCAAAACTAAAATACTAAAAACATCTATTATAGGCCCAGAAATTAACGGTAACGCAAGTTTATTGGAATGGTTTTTATCACAAAATAACGAGGTCTTTGGATATACTAAGGCTAAGTGGAATGGAAACACCACATTAGAGTGGGCAAAACAATGTTTATCACTTATGTTTAACTGGGACGACTACCAAGAGGAAACTATTCTAGAGGGTCAGTGTGTTAGTAAATACGAATTACTTAACACAATTAAAGATGTTTTTAGTGTTGATGTCAGGGTGAATCCAAAGGAGGATGGTAAAGATAAGTGTTTGATTGGTCACATTAAAACTGTGAATATCAAGGAACAGTTAAAGGAGTTAAAAAAATATTACTATGATAACGACTAATTTAACAGGAAATCTAGGAAATCACATGTGGCAATATGCTGTGTGTAGGACTATAGCTGAAAAACTAGGTTATAAGTGGGGGATAAACTCAACCCCTAGTCATGACTATTTTAATGGCGCAAATCAAATGGATTTTATGGATGTGGACTTTGGTTTAAATGTAGAAGGTATAGTTAATGAATATCACGAACCGTGGAAAACTTATAACCACGTGGACTCTGTAAATATAACAATGCTAAATCCAACATTATATAAAATAGAAGATAATACAATACTATTAGGTGATAATGGAGCAAAGGGAGGGATATACCAATCAGAAGAATATATTAAAGATAGAAAGGAAGATGTTAGAAGGTGGTTTAAAATAAATAACGATAAAAAGAAAGGCTACGATAATAAATTAAACGAATTAGGTATTGTATTAGATGACAATACATGTGTTATTAATTTTAGAGGGGGTGAATATAGGGGAATACCTAATGTATTACTAAGAAGGGAGTATTGGGGAGATAGTGTAAATGAGATGTTAAGGGTAAACCCAAATATGCGGTTTGTCGTAGTCACAGATGACCCAACTACAGCATCACATTTTATGCCTTTTACCATGGAATGTATTCACGTTGATGTGGGGTTTGATTATTATTGTGTTAACCAAGCAAAATGGTTAATAATATCCAACTCAACTTTCGGTTGGTGGTGTGCTTGGTTAAATGAGGGTTGTAAAAAAATTATAGCACCCAAATACTGGGCTAGACATAATGTTAGTGATGGTTATTGGGCTACGGGTGACGCTTACACCTCATGTTTTGAGTATATGGATAGGGATGGTAGTATATCTAATTTTCAAACATGTAAAACCGAAGCATTAAATTATTATAAATTAAAAAATATTATTTAATATGGCAAAAATATATGATTGTTTCAATTTCTTTAACGAACTAGACATACTAGAATTAAGACTTAATATACTCTACGATTACGTAGATTATTTTGTTATTGTGGAATCAAGTGTTACCCATTCTGGTCAACCTAAACCATTTTATTTAGAAGAAAATAAAGAAAGGTTTGCTAAGTTTTGGGATAAGATTATAATTTTTAAGGTTGTTGACACCCCAGAAGATTTTGTTAATTTACCAAATACCGGATTTTTTGATTCGGAGTTAGATAAAGTACATTACTATGTTCGCACACAAACTAACCGGTTTAATAGGAGTACACAAATAGATTATGGTAGAGACTTTTTCCAAAAAGAATCTGTTAGAAGAGCTTTAGTAGATTGTAAAGATGAGGATATCATTATTATTTCAGACGCTGATGAGATACCTAACCCTGAAATATTAAAAGAACTAAATACACTATCTTTAGATAATACCATATATTCTCTTGCTCAACCAATGTATTCTTATTACATTAATATGTTAAGTGACTCAGATTGGTATGGTTCTAAACTTGGTCTATATAAAAATATCAAGGAGTTGTCTTTTAATGAGATTAGGGGGGATTCTAATTTAACCACTAAATTATCTAATGGTGGATGGCATTTAAGTTTTATGGGTGGTGAAGAAATGGTTAGGAAAAAAATAACTTCCTACTCCGCAAGAGATTTAGTTAATGACCAAGTTTTATCTAGTATAAAAAATAATATAGACAATGACCAAGATGTGTTTTTTAGAGGTAAGTTAACTAAGGTGGAGGTTGACGGTACCTACCCTGACTATATATTAAAGAATTTGGATAAGTATGGTAGTATGATTAAACAGTAATAGTTTATGGTTATTTCTAGAATTGTCGGTGGTTTAGGGAATCAAATGTTTCAATATGCTTACGCAAGAAACCTTTCCATACTTAATGGTGTAGACTTTTACTTGGATACTTCATTTTATAATAACCAAGTAGGTGTAACCCCAAGAGAGTTTTCACTAAATAGATTTCCTAACACTAAAATAAATAAAAATATTCCAGGTGCGTTACCACCAATGCAAACTATTGTGGATAATTTTAAATTTAACCCAGATAATAAAAATATTGTAAATTGTTTTTTAAATGGATATTGGCAAAGTGAAAAGTACTTCCAAGACTCTAGAGAATTTATTGTTAGTGATTTTTCTCCAACGGAAAAAAATAAAAATGAATTAATTTTAAAATACCCCAATATCGTTAATAATAACATATCTTTACATATTAGAAGAACTGATTATTTAACCTCTAATGGTTATCATCCAGTACAGACTATTGATTATTATAAAAATGCTGTGGATATTTTAGGTAGTTATGATAATATTTTTGTATTCTCAGATGATATGTCATGGTGTAAACAAAATTTAACATTTAAAAATATGGTATTTGTGGAAAATAATAGTGATTTGGAGGATTTATGGCTAATGTCTTTGTGTAAAAAAAATGTAATCGTTAACTCCTCTTTTAGTTGGTGGGGTGCATATCTAAATACGAATAAGGGTAATCGTGTGGTCGCACCTTTAGATTGGTTTGGTGATGGGGTTGCTTTTTCTTCAGAAGACATAATACCTAAAGAATGGGAAAAAATTTAATAAAATGAGTAAAGTTGCTTTAATAACAGGTATTAATGGACAAGATGGTTCTTATCTTGCTGAATTTTTATTAGATAAGGGTTATGAGGTTTGGGGTATATTAAAACGAAATTCTGTGGCAGAAAACCAGACTGCTAGAATACCAGATAACATTTTTAAACAACTAACTCTAGTTTATGGCGACTTAACAGACCTATCCTCAATTATAAGCGTCATACAAAAATGTGTTCCAGACGAAATTTATAATCTTGCGGCTCAATCACATGTAAGAATTAGTTTTGACCAACCAATTTACACTTCTAACGTAACCGGTCTTGGTGTTTTAAATTTACTAGAAGCTGTTAGATTAACAGATAAAAAAATTAAAGTTTATCAGGCAAGTTCTTCAGAGATGTTCGGGAATAATATAGACAATGATGGCTTCCAAAGAGAATCGACACCTATGGGTCCCGTATCCCCTTATGGTTGTGCAAAAGTTTTTGGGTACAACATATGTAAAAATTATAGAAACTCATATAATATGTTTATTTCTAATGGTATTTTATTTAATCACGAGTCACCTAGAAGAGGGATTAATTTTGTAACTAATAAGGTCGCGAAAGAAGCTGTGAAAATAAAATTTGGGTTATCCGATGAATTAAAATTAGGTAATCTAGATGCTAGTAGGGATTGGGGTCACGCTAAAGATTATGTGGAAGCTATGTGGTTAATATTACAACACGACATACCAGATGATTTTGTGTGTTCTACAGGAATTTCTCATAGTGTTAAAGACTTAGTAGTGTATGTATTTGAATCTTTAGACTTAGATTGGACAAAGTATGTGTCAACAGATAAAAAATACCTTAGACCGGAGGAATTAAAACACTTAAAAGGTGATTGTTCCAAAATTAAGAATGATTTGGGTTGGTCCCCCGAATATAACTTCGAGTCCATGATGGATGAGATGATTGAATATTGGATAGAATACTATGAAAAATAATTTAGATATGTTGGTTACTGGGGGTCGTGGACTCGTAGGTTCTTCACTTAGTGGGGATATGAATAGGGTTGGTAGTGAGTTTGATTTACGAGATAAAACTGTGACAGATAAACTATTTTCTGATTTATCACCTAAAAATGTAATTCACTGTGCAGCGAGGGTAGGTGGTTTGGGTGGAAATATGAATCACAAAGGAGAGTTCTTTTACGATAATATTATGATGAACACAAATGTGATAGAATCGTGTAGGGTACATAATGTAAAAAAATTAGTATGTTTTTTATCTACTTGTGTATTTCCTAATGATGTTGAGTATCCCTTGACTGAAAAGAAAATTCATTTGGGTCCACCACATAACACAAATGATTCTTACTCATACGCTAAAAGAATGGCTGACATACAAATTCGTGCATACAGAGAACAATACGGACTTAATTACGTATCAGTTATTCCAACAAATATATATGGACCTAATGATAATTTTGACTTGGCTAATGGTCATGTAGTACCATCATTAATCCATAAATGTTATTTAGCTAAAAAAAATAACACCCCATTTAAAATATGGGGGAGTGGTAAACCTTTACGAGAATTTATATTTTCTAAGGATGTAGGAAGGTTAACTAAATGGGTTTTAGAAAATTATGAGGAGGAGGAACCTATTATATTTTCTACTTCTCAAGAAGTTTCTATAAAAGATGTAGTTGATTTAATTGTTAAACATATGTCTTTTAATGGTGAAGTTATTTGGGAGTCGGATAAACCTGACGGACAGTTTAGAAAACCTAGTGATAACAGTAAATTATTATCGTACCTGCCAGACTTTAAATTCACCAGTTTAGATGATGGTTTAAAAGAGACCATAGACTGGTTTATTAGTAATTATGAAAATTGTAGAAAATAAAAATTTAAATAGAAAAAAATGACAAGAAAAAGTAAGAGATTAAGTAGAGATGAACAACAAGAAGTAGAAGCTTGGATTTACCAAAATAATACTGAGGAGATTAGAATGACTGACACTATGACTATAAACGTTAAGTGTAAGACAGAAAATCAAAAATCTTTGGTGAATTCAATAAAAGAAAATGAGGTGACAATATGTTCTGGTCCAGCTGGTACTGGTAAGACATTTCTTGCGTGTGCTGAGGCTTTAAAATTAATTAAGAGGTACGCAAAATATAAAAAAATTGTCATAGTTAAATCGGTTACCACCTTAAAAAATGAAGAAATTGGTTTTTTAAAAGGTAATTTAAGGGAGAAAATGGAACCTTTTATGTTTTCTTTTGTTCATAACTTCGAGAAGATTGTGGGGCAAGCTATAACATCTAGACTTAGAGAATTAAAAACTATCGAAGAAATGCCTATCGCTTACATGCGTGGGATTAACTTAGATAGGTCTATTATAATAATAGATGAGGCTCAAAATATATCTCAAGAAAATATGAGAACTATACTAACTAGGTTAGGTAAAGATTCTAAGATGATATTCTTAGGTGACGAAAGACAACAAGATTCTAAAGGTGGGAATGGGTTAACTTTTTTAATGGAACATTTTGCTCATATAGAAGAAATTGGTTGTGTACAATTTAATAAGTCGGACGTTGTAAGAAATCCTTTAATTGCTAAAATAGAAAGGGTTTTTGATTCTTTACAAAAGACAAAATAATAATTAGGTTTAAATATGATAATTAGTTTAAGTATAAATGGTGTATTACGAGATGTACTAAGTAGGTTTGGGGAGATATATGAAAAATACCAAGGTAAGGAAGTTATTTCACCAGTTATAACACCTGACTTAATGCAGTATGTAGACTTTAAAAATGAAGATGAATTACTAGAATTTTTATATAACGACGCAACTATGGAAATATTTGGGCAGGCTAAAGAAATAGAACATAATATAATTTCTCACCTTGTGGACCTTTACAAAGAAATGCCTGTCGGTTATAAATTAAAGATAGTTAGTGATGATTTAGGTAAGTCTAAAGCAGCTACATTATGGTTTTTATCTAAGTATGGGTTAGTTTGTGATGAGATTATATTCTACACATCTGACACTTTAGATGAGTTATGGGGTGTTACAGATATTTTTATTACGTCTGATACTGATATAATTACTAGTAAACCTGAAAATAAAAAACTAATAGTAGTCGACAAGTGTTACAATCAAGATATGGTGTGTGACTTAAGATTAAACACAATAAAAGAAATAAAATCATTAGAAAATGTCTTTGAGGAAACAATTACCGCATAGTAACCTAAAACTTAAGGTTGGGTCTGAACAACTGTATTTTGATGTTGACGAATTAATGTCTAACATTGAGATGCTTGGTGATAAGGACGGAACACCTACAGTAGAAATAAATTTACCTAAGTTTGAATTTTTTAAACTTATGTTGGATACCACTTGTGGTATTATCGAAGAGGTGGATGAAAATTTAGGGGTGATATCGATGAATAAACTATCAATACCTTATAAATTAGCACTAAATACATTAATAAACTATAATATAATTAAAAAACTGTAATTAAATGGAACAACAATTATCCCAGTTACAAACTGGATTAACAAAAATGGAAAACAAAGAGGCTAAAATTTATTTTTTAACTCAAGATACGGAAGGTAGAGCAATCGCTTCCGTGGCTATAAATTATCAATTTGTAAAAATACTTAATGAAGCAGGGTACAACGCATCTATTCTATATGAGAAAAAAGAATACAAAGGTGTTGCTGAGTGGTTACCTAAAGAATATGCTGAATTACCACATGCTAGTATAGAAACAGGTGAACTTAGAGTGGGGCCACAAGATTTTGTGATTATCCCAGAACTTTATGGTCATGTATTAGAACAAATAAAAGAAATGCCTTGTACTAAAATGATTTTTTGTCAAGCTTATGACTACATATTAGAGACTTTACAGCCTGGATTTAGTTGGGCAAACTACGGCGTAACAAAATGTATTACAACTACAGACTCACAAAAAGAATATATTAATAATCTTTTTCCTTCCATACAAACTGATGTGATAAAACCTTCTATACCAGAATATTTTAAACCTAGTAAAAAACCTAAGACACCATTAGTAGCTATACACACTCGTGACCCTAGGGATACAATGAAAATTATAAAAGAATTTTACCTTAGAAACCCACAATTTAAATGGTTAACATTTAGAGACATGAGGAATGTAGGTAGGGAGGAATTCGCTAAAATATTAGGTGAATCTTGTGTAGGTGTGTGGGTAGATAGAGTTAGTGGTTTTGGTACTTTTCCATTAGAAGCCATGGCTTGTAATACACCAGTTATTGGTAATTTACCTATATTAAAACCTGATTGGTTAAATCAAGAAAATGGTTTATGGGTATATGACGAATCTAAAATTGGTGAGGTTCTAGGTAACTACGTTAAGAACTGGTTAGAGGACAACTTACCACCTAAGTTATATGATGAGATGGCAAAAACTGTTGTACCGTATACTGAAGAAAATGAACGTAATGAGGTAGTGTCTTATTTTAAAAACTTATTTAAAGAAAAAACAGAAGAATTTAATAATTCTATAAACAAATTATCCCCTGTGGGTGCAAACGCTTAAACGATATGAATAATACAGATGTAACAGTTATATTACCTATACATAGTGTAGATGGTAAATTTGAAGAATGGTTTTCTAAATCCATTAAAAGTTTAGAACAAACACAAGTAAAACCAGGTAGATTGTCTTTGGTTTGTGCTGACAATAAAAAAGTTAAAGATTTTATGGAGTCTTGGAAATCACCGGAAGGGATTACCACAGATATCTTATATAATGATGGTGAGACAGACTTTTGTAGTCAGGTTAACTTTGGTGTGGAATCTTGTGAAACAGAATTTTTCTCCATACTAGAATATGATGACGAATACTCTAATATTTGGTTTAAACAATTTAATGAGTACGTAAATCATTATGAGGAAGTTGATTTATTTTTCCCTCTAGTGGTAGATACTGATGAAAATGGTCAATTTATTGGGTTCACCAATGAGGCTTTATGGGCTATGGGTTTTTCAGAAGATTTAGGTTACTTAGATAATAACACACTATTAAAATACCAAAATTTTCAAATTAGTGGTATGATAATGAGAAAAAGTAAATATGATGAAGTTGGTGGTTTAAAAGCTTCTATGAAATTAACTTTTAATTATGAATTTTTATTACGTGCTACATATAATGATACGGTAATTATGACAATACCGAAGGTTGGGTATAAGCATACCAATCAACGTGTAGACTCATTATTCTGGGATTATAAATTTAATGACGGTAAGAGACTCTCACCAGAAGAGGCTAAATTCTGGATTGAGTTAGCTAAAAAAGAATATTTTTTCACTAAAGATAGGAATGTAGAGTACTCTGTGTAGATGGGACGTAAACCACTAACTAAACAGTATTTTGGACCTGACCAAGAGGCAGCTGTTCGAGTATTTTTAACCGCTACCACCTGGGATGAAAAAAATAAGGTATATAATACCTTTCTTCGTGACCCACTAACTAAGATGATTGATAGTATCATAAGACGTTATAAATTATATCGACCAAATATGGAGTTTAGAGATATTCATGTAGATACTTTATCTTTTTTAGTGACTAAAATGGAAAAATTTAAACCAGCAAAAGGTAAAAAAGCTTACTCTTATTTTGGTACTATTTGCAAAAATTATCTTATGGGTCAAATAATGAAAGATAATCGAGATAGGAATAGAAAAATATCTTATGAGGACATATCGTATAGTATAGAACAAGACGAAAAATACTCTTATGAGATGGTAGACGATGATGACTTACCTTTAGAGAAAATAATTTTGTCTTTAGTTAAGGAGATAAAACAATTTATTAATGAAAATAGGGTAAATATTAACGAAGAAAAGATTGGGTATTGTTTAATAGATGTTTTTGAAAATTATAAAACTATTTTTATCGCTGGAAAAGGTAATAAGTTTAATAAGAACGTAATACTTTATCAATTACGTGAAATGAGTGGTCTTACAACAAAAGAAATTAGAGCTTCTTTAAAACCCTATAAAAATATATATAAAGATATTCTAGGGTCTTTAGTAAACCAGTAATAAGATATTTATAGGTATGCCTAGACCTAAAAGAAAAGAAATAAAACTCACTCACGAAAGTGCTGTGTCTTTAATGCAAGAGATTTATAATGAATCTGTAGAACAACGTAGTACTGCAATAAGAATACAAAATAAGATGATTGGTTTTATGAAAGAGGCCACAGACATGGCTTTAATTGGTCCCGTACTTAAGGAACAACAAAAAATTATAGATTCGTCCATAGATAAAAAATTACAGTTATCTAAACTATTAGCAAATATAGTATCTAAAAATATGGAAGATACTCAAAGTCCACACTCGTTAGGTGAGGACATTAAAGAATCTATTAATCAATTACTAACACAATCAAAAGATGGTGATGGTGATAATAGTATTAACTATAAAATGTAATGGCTTCAGACTCTATACAAACACAGAAAGATATATTTGGGGGGATTCAGGGTCTATTGGCTTTTTTAGATACTACTGACGAAAAAAAGAATAGGGAGAACACAGAAGCTTGGAAAAACACCCTAGAGTCGTTAAGAAATATTACTAGTAACCCACTTCCATTCCTATTAGAATTACTAAAAATTCTAAAACAAAAAAAATCAAACGAAAAAGCAGGTCAGAAAGCTAAAAAAATGCGTGCAGCAAAACGTAAAAAAAGAAGAGGCCAAAAAAATAAAACTGAAGATGGTAAGTTTAAAGAAACCAAAAAGTCCTTTGCTGAAAAATTTGGTTTAGATGTTTCTTCTGATGCTTGGTTACGGATTCTAAATCAGATAGTCCGAGAATCAATAATCGAAACCTTACCTAAGGTAGATGATATTTTGTATGAGGAAATAATTAAAGCTTTTAATTGTGACTTATCTATGTTAGTACCTGTAGATGGTGACGGTCTTAATGGACCTATTGTTATTAACATTAGTGCTGTAGACCAACTAAAACAACTTTTTAATGACCCTAGTAGTAAGGTTGGTAAATATATGTATGAACAGGACCCTCTTGATTCCAGTGTGTATTCACCAGGCCAATCACCGTATCCAGTTAATAGATTTTTAAGGGATATAATTTTTAATAACGGGGCTTCGGTTTCTACTACCCCAGGTACAAGACAAACAATATATGGTAGAAGTGGTAGAGCTCTTTTTGATATTGAAGCTTTAAATAACCAATTTCTTATCTGGCCATATTACAAGCTTGAACCTGGTAACCCACAGTACAACTCAGCACCTACTGTAGCTGGTTTACCACCAGCTGGAGCTCAAAAATTTACTTTTGTTGAATTTTTAAAGGATTATTTTGGCAATATAAAACTTATAGAGTTACAGAATTTTTTAGGTGCTGTTATGGAAATTCTAACAGGGTTTATGAGTGTTAGGAATAAGAATTTTAGTATAGAGAACTTATTGGGGTTAAACAAGTTGATGGCTTCCGTTAATAAGATGTTAGAATCTTGTGATGGTATGGATATGCATACATCAACCGACTCCTTAAACGCTCTGTCCGAATTACATCAAGATGATAGCTTTTTTGAGTTTACTCCTGAGGAGGCTCAGGCTTTAGAAATAGAGACTGAAAGAAAATCAAAAAATGTAATTAGTTTATTAAGTTGTGGGGTTGTAGATGTCCCAGTGGATAATGACATAATAGATGAGGGTGTGGACTCTATATTAGCAACACTTAACAAAGACGAACAAATGAAAGAGTTCGATTTGGTTCTACAGAAATTTGCTAGTAGTTCGGCTAAAAAGTACGGTTTTGAAATCGACCTTGGTTCTATTTCGTTACCGGCAGAAATAGACTTTAAAGAAAACTTGATTAAGAAACTACCTCAGATTCTAGTTTATTCCGTACTAAATCCAAAAGGTGTACTACCAATTATACTAACAGCAAAAATGTTAAATCAGAACGGAGACATACCAACAGGTATCGACATGTTCGCTAAAATTTTTAAAAGGGTTATTGTACGAGTGGTTAAAGAATTTTTAGCTGCGGTCGCAAGAAGAATTTTAGCTCTAGTTAAAGAAATACTTTTACGTTACATAAGAGATTTAATAAAAAGAAAATTATCTGAAATGAATAAAAAGAAGATTAGGATGATTAAAAAGTTATTAGACATTCTACTCCCACTTATCATTGGGTTACAGGAGGCAAAGACCTGTAAGGAGATATACACTATTTTATTAGCTACCTTGGCTGCTAATATGCCTGATATTCCTTTTGGGGTACCACCTTTTTTAGTTTCAGCTGCTAGTCTAAGACCTGGAACAAGTGCTTTGGGTACTTTTGAAAAACTGATAGGTAAGTTACAAGAACAGGGTATACCGGTGGGTGACCTACCAGACGGTTCACCTAACTTATTTATGTTATCACAATTTGCCCTAATACAGGCCCAAGATGAAGAAAGAACTGATAATGGGGCAACACAAGGAGTTATAATGTTTGGCCAAGTTATAACAGCTACAGGTCCTGCTATAATAAAACCTTTTACAAGGACAGATGGTATATTAAAATAATTATGAGTGAATTTTTTAAAGAATATAAAGAAAAATCTAATGATGAAATATTAGAAGTAATGCAAACACTTAAGGATGAGTTCGAGAGAAGTAAAAATGTTATGATTGAACTTACCTACCATATAGATGATGTTGAAAAAAAATTTAACATTTTAAATGATGAGATTAAAAAAAGAAAAGGATAACGGATGTCTTTAGGATACGAAAATAGAAATAAAGCTAATAATTCTATCATTAGAAATAAGTTTATTACTTTAGGTACGTGTGTTAACAACTCTGACCCTAAAAGAGCTGGTAGAATTCGTGCTATACCCCCAGAGGGAGAAAATTTAACTATCGCTAAATGTGACGACCCAAAACAATGTATAAAAGTATACGATGAGTTAGCCGCTAAAGGTGAATTAATCGTTGGTGGGTCTAAAGTCCAATACATTCCTTGGGGGATAAACGACCCTTGGACATTTTCACCTTTTTTACCACTACCCCTACACATATTACCTAAAGTAGGTGAAGCTGTAAAATTAATTTCTTGGGAGTCAGAAAAAAACCTAAATCAAGAATATATCGGGCCTCTAATCTCTCAACCAGGAGCAATAGAATTGGATGGGTACCAAAGTGGTAAAGAAAATACCGCTGCTGGTGTTAATAATAAAACTTTAATGCCTTATGCTGTACCTATAGGTGATTCAAAAATTAACCCTAGAAGCACACCTTTACCACTAAGTAAGGGTAGTTTTGTTAACCCCGATGATATTGGGTTGTACGGTAGGAATAATACTGATATAATTCTAGGTATGTCGGAAAACTCGTTAGTTGATGAGACACCTGATGATGTAGAAGCTTCTTACCCACAAATTCTTATACGTTCAGGTAAATTAATTAAAAATACGTCAGTTAGTTCAAGACCAACAACCAATCTAAAACCAACTTTTATACAGATTAGTACTTTTCCACAAACCTTAACTAGGGTGGAGGTAGAAAAAGAAATAGTGACGGAAGAAGATTTACCATTAAGTACTTTAATAGAGTATAAAATGGACCGTGCTTCTTTATGTCAATCACCTATGGTTTTTAATGGTGAAGTGGTCGTATATAAAATGCCACCTAAAACTAGTGGTGGCCAAACACCTATGTGTGCAGCATATGGTAATTCTACACCTAGTAACACTGGAGGTGGTGTAGTTGCTGGACCTACAACACCCCAAGTAGGTCTTACTATGACTTTTACTAATGCTCCAACAATTAAAGATATCGGTAGACAAATAAATTCGTTAATATCAAATATAGATAAAGAACAATGGAGTAAGGTTTTAAAACAACCTAATGTTAGTTGGGCTACCAAAACATTTAGTAGTTCTGTAGATTTAAACAACCAAAATAATTTAGGTGCTTTTTTAGGGAATACACATCCACTATACTTTAGACCTGAAATTACTCTATTAGAAACTATGGAAGAAGGTGAACCCGCTGTATGGTCTGTTCCTGGTACTTTTGATGCTGTCAAAGACCAAGTTACCATATTAAAAAACACTATCGGATTAGATGGTGTTAAGAATAAGGGTGGTGGTTTAGCTTTTGAAAACGCTGAAGGTAGTAGGGTGGTTAAGAAAGAAACTAAAAAGGTTAAAGAAATGGTACCAGGTCCACCAAAAAGTGAACAACAAGGAATTATTACTGCAGCAGGAGAAAAAATATATTTATTCTCTTATAACACCAATGACTTAAATGGGCCTATAACACTAAATTCTAATTACGGAATACCACAAGCAAAATTTATAGACGACATAGACTCTAAAACTAATTCACTCGTAAGAGGAGAAAAACTTTTAGAGTTACTTGTAAAAATGGCAGCATTCCAAGCTAACCACACTCACTCATGTCCGGGAGTCGCATCTTGTCCTACAGCACATGACGGTACAACAACTTCAGATATAGATAAATTAATTAAAGAAGCTGGAGAAACTATCCTTAATAAAAATATAAGGATTAACTAGATATTTATAGTAAAGTAAAAAAATGATACATAGGTCCTATTTTAGTAAAAATAACACTATCCTCGCTAATAGTGAGGTTAATACAGCTAAAAACCCAGTAACACAACTTTTCTACGGTAAAAGCGTAAGTAAGAGTTGTAGATTTACGGGTTCACCAGACCATATATGTAATGGTACTACAGGATTTACCAAGAATTCAGATACTGGATTTAGTAGATTTATATTCAATTTAGATTTAGATGACTTAAAAAATAAAATATCTGATTGTTGTGTACCTTCTGTTAAATCTTTAAATCATACATTAAAAATGACTAACACGTCTAATTTTGATGACACTTTAATGAATGATAAGATATTAGTAGATGATACTAGGCGTGCTACATCTTTCACTTTAATGTTATTTAAAGCTGTTACTGGAAATTCGTGGTCAGAAGGTGTTGGTTATGATTATTTAGTGGCGGACGGAATGTTTGCTCCTGAGTTTGATTTGACTTATTCTAAAAGGCCTAGTAATTGGTTTTCTTCCACAACATTAAGTATGTGGGGTGTGTCAGGTATATATGATAATACCGACAATACTAGTTATACCGTATTAGCTACTCAAGTTTTTGACCAAGGTAACGAGAACATTGAGTTTAATAGTAATTTACTTAATGTTGAAGTAGATAATCTACTATTACAGCCTACGACAATTACCTCCGCTAATACTTATGGTATCGCATTTATACCAGCTTTTGAAAATCTAACTGGTTTGACAGAGGCTTATTCTGTTGGGTTCTTTAGTAGGTACACACAAACATTCTACGAACCTTTTCTTGAGAGTGAGTTTAATGACGTAATAGATGATAATAGGGGTGATTTCCATATAGGTGTTAGTAATAAATTATTTTTATACGCTTACGACCATAATGGAAGTCCGTTATGTTTTGATACCTTACCCACAGTAGATGTTGTAGATTGTAACGGGTCTACTGTTGCTACTTATACCGCAATACAATTAACTTGTGGTGTTTATTACATACCATTATCGTTAACTAGTGTCGCACAAAACCCACCTGTTATCTATACTGATGTATGGTCTAATCTAAGTGTTGGTGGGATAA
>TARA_R110002153_G_scaffold13189_6_pt1 | contig 17378 bp, 18 predicted proteins | sample TARA_R110002153 | Tara Oceans TARA_R110002153 (sample SAMEA4398193) | marine metagenome | biome: Polar Biome; feature: [SRF] surface water layer (ENVO:00010504); material: water (ENVO:00002006), including particulate matter (ENVO:01000060) such as... | depth 5 m
CTCTTTTTACCAGCTTTCCCTCTGTGCTCTCTGTGTCCTCTGTGGTTAAAATTCTTTTAGTTTTTAACTACTTCTGCTATTGGCTAAAGGTATACCGTGGGTAATAATGGGTCGTCTATTTTTTTGGTTAAGTCATGAAGTCATCTATTTTCTTCTACATCTTGGTGTTAGGATTTTTTTCCCCGTTTTCTTTTAGTCAAGAAGTCATTCGAAGCTCTGTATCCGAAGAGTTTATGAATGGTCTGCAAGCAAAATATCTTAGAAATATTGCCAAACATATGGATATGGAAATTGAGATTGTTCCTATGCCTTTTGCGAGAAGAATAAGAGAATTTCGTAAAGGCAAATTAGACATCTTGGTTGGGATGCAGCGTGTCGATGAAAAACAAGACGAAGTGGTCTATATCTACCCAAGTTATGAAACTCTAAGACATACTTTTTTTGTCAAAAAAGAAAATCTAAGTAAATTACAGAGTTTTGATGATTTAAAGAAACTCAGTGTTGGTGTTACTCGGCATGCAAAATATTTTGCACTGTTTAACCAAGAACCAGACTTGAAAATGGTTTCCGTATCGACACTTAAACAAAAAGTACAACTGTTAATGAAAGGGAGAATTAATACTTTCATTCATTTTCAAGAAAGTACGCTACCACTCATTACACGGATGGGGCTGCAAAATGATATTGTTTTAGCAGATTACCAACCCATAGAAATGAATGATTATTATGTGACTATAAGCCAAAACTCCCCACTTTTTGACAAGAAACACCTGCTTGAGTCCGCTGTTAGAGATGCTATTGCGGCTGATGAGTTTGCTACTATTCGTCGAGAACACTATGAAACTCTTCGGGCTTCACATGAAAATTCTACGCCTCTCACTAATAGTATCAAAACAGATTAAATTTAATACAGATCCTCAATATTAAACAAGATTACTTTGATCTTGGTGGGAGTTAGATGAAGATAAAACTGTACCAAGTGGATGCCTTTGCGAATAACGTATTTGAAGGTAATCCCGCAGCGGTTTGCCCGTTGGAAAACTGGTTGGATGATCATCTTTTGCAAAAAATTGCAGAAGAAAATAATTTATCCGAAACTGCATTTTTTGTTCGAACTGATAGAAATATTCAGCTTCGATGGTTTACTCCTGTAGAAGAAGTAGATTTATGCGGTCATGCCACTTTAGCTGCGGCTTATGTCTTGTATCAACATTGTAATTCTACTGCTCCGAGCGTTATTTTTGATACTAAAAGTGGGCAATTAGTAGTGACTAAAACCGCTACAGGTTTCAGCATGGATTTCCCTATTTCTATGCCGCAAGTCGTTGGTGCGCCTGCTGCATTATTATTAGGATTAGGCAAAATCAAAGCCGAAACCGTATTGGCTGGATTTGATTATATAGTGGTGTTAAATAGTGTAAAAGAGGTCATAGATCTTAGACCCGATTTTTCACAGTGGTTAAACCTCGATTTAAGAGGGGTAGTAGTGACGGCACAAGGTTCTGATGTTGATTTTGTCAGCCGCTGCTTTTTCCCTAAATTAGGCGTTAATGAAGATCCTGTAACTGGATCTGCACACTGTGAATTAGCTCCTTATTGGGGACTTCGTCTTGGCTCATCTGTTTTATGTGGCAAACAATTATCGAAACGAAGTGGCTTAGTGCACTGTCAGTTAGTTGAGGGCAGGGTTATTTTAAGCGGCAATGCTGTTGAGTATATGCCAGGTGAAATAAACGTCTAGAGCTCATCAACTCAATAAACTGAACAAATATGTACCATTAAAAAAGCCACCAAATGGTGGCTTAATCTAAATATAAACATTAGCTGTGTTTAATAACTAGCATTACCCGGTGTTCTTGGGAAGGCAATGACGTCACGGACATTCTGCATGCCTGTTACATAAGCAACCAAACGTTCAAAGCCTAAACCAAAGCCAGAATGAGGAACTGTGCCGTATTTACGTAAGTCGCGATACCAGCTGTAGTCTTCTTGGCTAAGGTTCATTTCTGCTAAACGGCGATCGAAAACATCAAGACGTTCTTCACGTTGTGAACCACCAATAATTTCACCTATGCCAGGTGCTAATACATCCATAGCAGCAACCGTTTTTCCATCGTCATTAATGCGCATATAAAACGCTTTAATGTCTTTAGGATAGTTTTGCATGATGATAGGTGCGCCAACATGTTCTTCGGCTAAATAACGCTCATGCTCAGAAGATAAATCTACGCCCCAACTAACAGGAAATTCAAACTTTTTACCGCAATTTTGCAATATTTCAATAGCGTCAGTGTAATCCATGCGCACAAAATCTTGGTCTATGACTTTTTCCAATCGAGAGATGGCTTCTTTATTTATACGCTCGGCAAAAAACGCCATATCGTCTGGACGTTCTGCTAAAACTGCTTTAAATACATATTTAAGCAAATCTTCAGATAGCTGCGCGATATCGGCCAAATCAGCAAAGGCGACTTCAGGTTCGATCATCCAAAATTCGGCTAAGTGACGACTAGTGTTGGAGTTTTCGGCTCTGAAAGTAGGGCCAAAAGTATAAATTTTCGACATGGCCGTTGCGTAAGTTTCACCGTTTAACTGGCCAGAGACAGTTAAAAAGGTTTCTTTACCAAAGAAGTCCTGACTGTAATCTACTTTTCCGTCTTCAGTTTTAGGAATATTCAGCATATCTAAAGTGGATACTCTGAACATCTCACCAGCGCCTTCGGTATCGCTAGCTGTCAATATAGGAGTGCTTACCCAGCAATAGCCTTGTTCATAGAAAAAACGATGAATGGCTTGAGATAAACAGTTGCGAACACGGGTAACCGCACCGCCTACGTTGGTACGCGCACGCAGATGTGCATGCTCACGTAAGTATTCCAAACTGTGGCGTTTAGGCGCCATAGGGAATGTATCCGGATTTTCTACCCAGCCAATTATTTCAACAGTTGTGGCTTCAATTTCTAAAGATTGCCCCTGACCCTGTGATTCCTTCAATGAACCTGTCACCACAAGTGAACAACTAGTAGTGAGTTTTTGAATATCGGAGTAATTTTCAATGGAATTAAGTGCAATCACCTGAATAGGATCAAAACAGCTGCCATCGTGTAAGGCAATAAAAGACAAACCTGCTTTTGAATCACGGCGAGTACGAACCCACCCTTTAACTGTCACTTGGTCACCAACTGAATATTTACCGGCAAAAATGTCTGCCACCGGGGCGTGCGCCATCTACTTCTCTCCAATTATTGGGATATCGATCCCATCATCATTAAATATGTAAACTGTTTTCCTAAGCATAAGCAAAAGTACAATTTGTAAGATCAAATCTACTGAATTTTTCTGGAAGCCATGTAAGGAGACAAAAAAATACTCTTGAAACTTAGGATACAGTCGAAAACAAACACAAATTGACTGCATTTAGACATGCAGTTTACTTGGCTAATCTCGCAAGATGTGTAATCTTACTCAGGTAGCGCTTAGACTCAAGAAAAATCGACAATAAAGCTAGTATTATTAAGCATATGAAAAACTTACAGCAAAGATCAAAATCGGTGCAAAACAGAAGAAAGTTGCCAAGGGAACAAGACAAGTTTTATCAATCTATGGTATTTGTCAACGTTTTGGGTTGGTTTGTGTTTATTGGTGCGCTGTTAGTGTTTCATGATGCCCGGCCCGAATTTGTCTCTGGGCTGCAAGCATTCTGGGGCGTAGAAGTGCGTCAAGAGTGGTCTAGAACGCTTACTGTGTATTTAGCGGGTTTGTTGTCTTTATGTGTTCTGATAAGTGTAGTGGTATTGATTATGAAGCGCAGGCGCAATCGCCGTGACAATGACCATTTTGGTATTAATGGTTATGTGTTGATGTTGACCGCAGTGTCGAGCTTAATTATTTTATATTTTGAGTACACTGCGCCTTTAAAATAATAATGATTTCATCATGTTAAAGTTGCTTAATTTTTGCCCTCTAATTGGCACAACTTGCTGTTTCACTACTTTAAAGCCCTTTCCCTCAAAAAATAACTTGGCTGTGATACTGACGTCAGCGGATAGTTGAGTAATATGTTGTTGCTTAGCTAACGTATGAATATGTGCCATTAATGCAGCACCTATACCTTGCCGCTGATAACTGTGATGGCAGAAAAAATGGTCGATATAACCACTTGATTGTAAATCACTATAACCCACTATTTTTTTATCCTTAATACAAACAAAAGAATTGAGTTTAGCTAGCTTGTTATTCCATAACGTTTTGTCGAAAAGAGCAGGGGACCAAGCGTCTAATTGTTTTTGAGAATAATGCTGAGCGTTGACATTATGAATAGTTTGATTGGATAGTTGCCATATTTCATGTTCTTCACCAAGATGATAAGATCTTATTTCCATTGATAATTCTACCTAAAGTTGGGACCTGAAATGCCTCACTGTATTATTGAATATTCTAAAAATCTAGAGCAAACCTTATCTATTAAAGAGTTAGTTTGTGCGGTACAGGGTTATGTATTTTCGTCGGGATTATTTGATGAGTCGTCGATTAAAACACGAGCTATTGAATATAAACACTTTCAAACTGGTCTATCCGACATGCCATTCATTCATATTACATTGAAAATTTTGCATGGTAGAAATCATCAGCAGAAAAAAGATTTAAGCACATTAGTGCTGGATAACCTCAGAACAGATATCCAGCCACCTATTTCGATTTCTGTTGAAGTTTCAGATATTGAGAAAGTGAGTTACAAAAAACTGGTGATCGAGTGATCTAGATTTTATGTTGCTCGTAATTTTTGTTTGAAAATTTTGCCGCTGTCCTCTCTAGGGAGTTTCTCATGTATATCAAGTTTTCTGGGATACTTAAAACGAGCCAATTTACCATCTAAAAAATCATGCATTTGCGCAAGAGTGATATTTGTTGTTGGCTTACATTGAACGGCCGCCACAACCATTTCGCCAAACTCTGGATCTGGTACGCCAAAAATAGCACAATCAACTATGTCATCCATTTGAATTAAAACCGACTCAATTTCAAGGGGAAATATATTGGCGCCACCTGAAATAATCATGTCTTTTTGACGATCGTTAATAAACAAATAACCATCGCCATCTAAAAAACCGACATCACCTACTGAAGTATAGTTTTGATAAGTGTAGGCACTGCTTTCACCATCAAAGTTGGTATAATCAAATTCACCAAACATTGGTAAATGAACATAAATTAACCCAGATTGTAACGGGCCTAATTCTTGTTTTGATTCATCCAATATCTTAATGGCACCACCAGGCACTATCTTACCTACAGAACCAGGTTTCTTTATTGCCTCGGGTGAGGATATTAAGGTCATAAAGCCAATTTCACTGGCGCCATATGATTCATAAAATATCGGGCCAAACCACTCAATCATCGCCATTTTAATCTCGGCAGGACAGGCTGAGCCAGTAGATACTGCGTATTTTAATGAGCTTATGTTATATTGCCCACGAATGTTTTGCGGCAACTTTAATAACCTAATCATCATGGTAGGCACAATATAAATATGGGTTATTTTGTATTTGTCTATCGTAGCCAAAAACTCTTCAGGATCAAATTTAGTGGCAATATAAAGGTCTACATCAGATGCTGCTAGGCTACAAATACTTAGTGTATTAGGGGCGCTGTGGTAAATAGGCGCGGCTACAAAGAATCGGTCGTTTGTGGTTAATTGCATTAAGGACTTTGATAACCCTTGGTACACCGAATACTTATCAACCATGCTATCGTCAGCTTTGCGTTTTATACCTTTGGGTCTGCCAGTGCTACCAGATGTATAGGCAAACATTCCTCTAAAAGGCTTGGGCTGTGAATCGATTGGTTGGGCGGTTTGCAATGACAACTCTATATCTAAGGCCATATCAGCGGATTGAGTTTGTATATCTAAATCAAGATGGTAATTTTCTACAACTTCGGGTGGTGTTGGAAAAATTGCAAACAATACTTCGGGTAAATCTTGCTTTTCAAGTTGGTGAATTAAGTCCTTATGTGCAATCAGTACTTTTGCTTTGGAGTCTTGCACTATGTGTTCAATTTCTGTTGGAACAGAATGCCAGTTTAGTGGCACGAAGTAGCTACCAATATATCGACAGGCCTGGATCACCTCTAAGTATTTAACGTCGTTACGCATTAAAATTGCAACAGTATCGTTTTCTCCAATACCTTGCTTTTGTAAGATGTTCGCAAGCTTTCTAGATCTCAATTCAAAGTCAGATCTAAGGGTTGGGTTTCCGTTTAAATGCAAATTTCCGATCATTTTCACCTCAAATATTGACTACTTGATAATTACTGCAATCCAAAATTGGTGACTCTATTGGTTGTATACACACTAACCCAATGCTTAATTTCAGTCATTATTATGAACCACCAAAACTCGAAAAATTAGCCTAACATATTAAATTCTAAAAATGCCAATTCTATATATCAAATCAATTGATGGGGCCCAATAGCAGCTCTTGCACTAGAGGGTTATATAAGTAAGTATATTATTAGTTTTAGCTAGATGACTTGAAATTGGAGAGGTTATGGATAAAGAATTTAGGCGATTGATAGAACTAGGTGCTGGGGAGTTTGAACACGTCGATGGTTCACTCATTGCCCATCTTGAAGGTACTAGGTGTCTATTGAAAGAGTGGAACGCATCTCAAGTATTGCAAGACGCGGGTTTGTATCATGCAGCTTATGGCACCTCAGCTTTTGCACAAAACCTATTTAAGTTAGCGCAAAGAGAAGAAGTGGCGACTGTAATTGGTAGTGAAACAGAAAACATCGTATATCACTATTGTGCCTGTGACAGAGATGCTTTTTTCACTCAGTTTGGGATGGTCGATAAACCTATATTTTATAACCGTATAACAACTCAAAGATCTGTTATATCCTCTGAGTTATTGCAACAATTATGTGAACTTAGCGCCGCCAACGAAACTGAAATAGCAATCAATAATTCAGATTTTGTTGTTCAACATGGCGATGAACTTTTGGACCTATTTAGTCGCATGCAAAGCTTTTTAAGCTTAAGCGCACAACGAAAAATTCAACATGTTTTTGCATCGCATTTATAGGTGCGTTTTATTTTTCGTGTAAACAGTTGACTGCTTTATACCTGCGTTCAAGTGCCAGCATAGTAATAATGTAAATTACTACTATGACAACCGGTATAGCTACAAATCTATGTTCTGGAAATATTATCCAAACACTCAAAACCAAAGCAGTGCGGCTAATGGCATGAAAGTAACCAGCCCAGTGTTGTATCGCCCATGAAAAGGGCATCCACATTAAACCACTTAATATCCCAACCGTCAGAGGAATGGAGGAGTAATCTTGCATTGCGAATGGAAGGGCCAACGAAAATACTAATAAAGCCATCACCAGTCCAACCATAAACAGATGGTTAAATGCGTTATTAGGCGTTTGTTTATTGAAAAAATCCTCCCCCAAAATTGGCGCTAACGCCATGCCCAAATACACAATGCTTCCGCAACCGATCCATACAGACCAAACTTGCCACACAGGTGACATTGTTGCGCCAATTAAACCTATAACAGTCCACACTATGCTGCCCGCTAGAGGCATTGCGAGAAAACGTTTTTTGCTAAAAGCAATGCGCTGCTCTTCAAGGGTTTGGGTGTTTTTTTTGTTCATTTTTCATGCTCTTTTTTGTATTTAGGATAAGTATAAGAATCCCTTAGGCATAATGTAATTGCTAAAAAGCATGGTTTTTATATGACATTTGTCATGACTTTTTAGTCGACTTGTTATAGTCCAAAAATAACCCAGTACTAAAATATCAACCTTGCCAGCCGTAAGGCGTATCGCGGCATATTTCTTGTGCAGTATTATTAAAATGTATATCAGGGTTAGCTTGATTGGCAAATTGATCCAGCATTAGCGGATTAGGGTTTTTATCTATAATTGAGCGGGCTTTATATATCACACCTTTGGTGCCCAATTCCTTGTCTGTGATAACTAGATGAGCTCTGTAGTGTTTGCGGAGTATTTTGACATGTGATATTTGGAATTTAATTACATATAATTCTGTAATAATTTGATATGTTAGAAAAATATTCTATTCAAGCCAGATAAAGTGATATTAAAAGTTATGGACAGATTAGATTGTGAAATACTGAGGTTGTTGCAAAAAGACGCAACTCAATCGGTGGCAGACATTGCAGAACAAATCGGTTTAAGTACTACGCCTTGTTGGCGAAGGATCCAGTCTTTGGAAAAACAAGGCATCATTGATAAACGTGTTGTTTTGCTTAATCCTGAAAAAATTGGCCTAAGCATGACTGTTTTTGTGCAAGTTAAGGCGGCTAAACATGATTCTGATTGGCTAAAAAAGTTTGCTGATCACGCCACAAACATTGAACAAATTGTCGAATTTTACCGCATGAGCGGCGAATATGACTATATGCTCAAAGTAGTAGTAGCAGACATGCAAGCCTTTGATGTATTTTATAAGAAATTGGTGGGCGGAATTGATTTGTCTGACGTGACTTCGAGTTTCGCGATGGAACAAATTAAATATACAACCGCACTTCCAGTGTAAGACTGCCTAATTTAGGCTTGCGTATTCACCTAAATAAAAAGTGTTTATGGCTAATTTAGTAATGATTTAAATTTTAAGAGGAAGTTAATAATGCCAATTGGGACAACCGCATATAAATTTATGAGCCACGTTATTCTAGCGTTCATAAGTCTATGTTTTTTTGCATGCACTGAGCAGCTCGAACAAACACAAAAAGCAGCTAGGATCACAGATACGGCCACAGAAATGCAAGCCGCTGTGGCTATGCCTGATAGTTACAGTGCAGATGTAGCTAAAGAGATTTTACAAAAAGGCGGTAATGCTGTCGATGCCGCTATTGCAGCACAATTTGTCTTAGCCGTAACCTTGCCTGAAGCTGGCAATATTGGTGGCGGTGGTTTTATGTTGGTGTATAAAGATAAAAAAACTGATTTTATCGATTATCGCGAACAAGCCCCTTTATCTGCTCATAGAGATATGTATTTGGACGAAAACGGTGACGTTATCCCTTATCAATCCGTTATAGGTATTTTGGCATCTGGTGTACCAGGTACTGTCGCAGGTATGTGGTTAGCCCATGAAAAGCATGGCAGTTTACCTTGGAAAGAATTAGTACAACCAGCCGTAAATCTTGCAGAACAGGGATTTAAGGTACACCCCAAACTTGCTGGTTCTATTGAAAGGCATATAGCTAGATTAGAAAAACGTAGTTTTGAAGTGAACTTTAAAGATTATTTCGCAGCAGCAAAAGCGAATGAGGTATTTCAGCAATTAGAATTGGCAGACACCTTGAAACGTATTCGAGATCAAGGACGAGATGGTTTCTATAAAGGCCAAACAGCAAAAATAATCAGTGATTTTATGCGTCAGGAAAACGGCTTAGTGACAGAAAAAGATTTATTGTCTTATGAAGCTAAGTCTCGTACGCCTCTAAGTGCCAAGTGGCGGGAATATCAATTGCTTACGTCACCTCCCCCCAGCTCTGGTGGTATCGCTATTATTCAATGGTTGAAGATGTACGACATATTAACGCGAGATCAACAAAAACTTACTCACAACTCTGCTGCATATCTACATTTATTGGCAGAAATTGGTAAGCGAGTTTTTGCAGACCGTGCTGAATATCTTGGTGATCCAGATTTTGTCGAAGTGCCTGTTGCAAGCTTGATTGCAGATGAATATCTAACAATGCGCAGTCAAACAATATTGAAAGATAAAATTTCAGTGACTGAATTAATCAAACCTGGGCTAAAAGAAAGCGAAGAAACCACTCATTTTTCAGTGATGGACAAATGGGGCAATGCAGTATCGAATACCACTACTATTAATCTTGGATACGGTAGCAGTGTAGTAGTTGAGGGGGCAGGCTTTTTGTTGAACGATGAAATGGATGACTTTAGCGCAAAACCTGGAGTCGCCAATGTCTTTGGTGCGGTAGGCGGTCAAGCCAACGAAATTCAACCTAAAAAACGTATGTTGTCATCTATGACACCAAGTATGGTTCTAAAAGATGGAGAGGTTGTTTTTGTAACGGGTTCACCTGGAGGCACCACTATTATAAGTTCGGTGTATCTGTCTATTCTAAATGCTTTGGAATTTTCTATGAGCGCAGAAGATATAGTAAACAAACCTAGGTTCCATCATCAATTATTACCAAAAGATGTTATTCGTTACCATGATGGAATTGATCCTGCTGTGATTTCTGAATTAGAACAAATGGGCTACACCATGAGTAACCGTCGCTTTGGAGATATGCATGTCATCCTAAACAAAGATGGCAAAGTTGATGCAGCTTCGGAAGCTAATGGACGGGGAAAATCTATAATATTTTAGTCCCTAAGGGGCGCTTCTTAGTATGTTTTAGAAGATTTTAGTGATCACACAAAATTTAGTTAAATTGAACACTAATTAGCGATTTTATTCACTATGAAATTGGGTGTGAAATATAACTCATTGAAAATGTTAGCTATTATCACTTGGCTTTAGATTTGCTCTATATAGATAAAATATAAACAAAGTTCGTTTGTATTTTATCTATTAAATAAAGGAGTAGGGCATGTCTAACAAAAAGTTGTTTTGGGTCGCATTTTTTATTTTGTCTTGTTGTGAGTTTGCTCAAGTGGCTTATTCACAAAATATTTTGACAAGTACTCAAACGATTGAACTTGTTGGCGCTGGATTGCAGTGCCATGACAAAAATGATTTAGATAGTCGTAATCTGTTTAAGGAAAAATTATCAAGTAACCTATTACCGCGATAATACTAGGAATTTTTTGTGGGTCTGGGATGAAATTTATTTTTTTATTTATTTTGAGGTGAATTGAACTGGAAAAAATCTCTGGTAACAATTATGGTTATCGAATATGAAGTGTATTCTAATTTTTCCTTTTCTCCTTATTTCAAGAGCCTCGTTTATTGGCTTGTTTTTTGTTACCTATTCACAAAGTGTTTTAGCCGACGAAATAGACGACTTTATTCAAAGTATTCAGGTTTCTACCTATAACTGCCCAGATGATCAATTTATTCCACAAGTCGACGAATATATTAAGCGCCGCAGTGTGTTGCCAGAACAACTTATTAAGTTAAAAGTGCATAAAGCGCAATGGTTGATTTGTGTTGGCAAGAATGATCAAGCACAAATGATGCTTGAAAATCTGTTATCAGATCCTCTGATGGCTCAAAACTCTCAGAGTTATGCCAGTGTGTATTATCACCTAGGTTATATTTTTGATGTTCAGGAAAGTCCGCAAAAATGTGATTATTATCGTCAGTCTGAACAATTGGCGAAAGACAAATTTGCTGATGTTTATTTAAGCTCGCAACTTGGACTTATCACCGTTTGTGATCAAGATAAGCAAGATATAGGTGTTAAACTTGGGCGTTTGTTTGCCTTGCTTAAATCCTATTCAGAGGGCGACGATTTAGAGTCAATAGCGCATATCCATAATAATATTGGGTTGTTATACGCCTCTATCGGCCAGCGAGCTCTAGCAGCTGAGCAGTATGAAAAAACCTATGAACTTGGTTTAAAGGTCTATGAAGAGAAAAACCAAATTGCCCCTTTGATCAGCCTTATTACTTCTTACACTGGCAGTGGTGATTATGAGAACGCAAAATTGATGATTGAGGAATTAGGAAAGCGCAATTTAAAAATTAATACGCCATTGAGTAATAGCTTGTTTCACTTTGCACAAAGCCGTCAAGCATATCGCACTAACGATTTTGAAGCTTTACGCAATAGTATGCGTAGCTGGAATGTGTTTCTAAAACAAATATCTCAAAAGACTATGAACCTTTTATATGATTGGTATGCAGCTGCGCTCTGTTTGCATGATAAAGATCGAATATGTGTGAGTGAATTTTTACAAAAACAAAATGATACTAACTTGGCTATGCCAGCTAGCTTATCTAATCATCTTCACTACGCAGCTTTTTTGGTTAAAGCTCACTTGTTTTTGGGAGATATTGAAGCGGCTAAGCTTAGTTTTGATAACTACTTCTCCATCTCGCTAGAAAAGATTAAAAAACAACAGCAATCAGCCCGTGTTTTGGGAGCGGCTAATTTGCACAATGAAATTATTGGTTTAGAAACTCATTTAGCTAAAGCCAAAGAGCAGCGCTTGCAGATCATTTTGTTGGTGTTAATGACTATTCTAGGTTTGATCGTTTTAGTTTATCTAACTGTAGGCCGAAGTTATTTGCGCAAATTAGCCACTGATCCACTTACGGGATTGTTTAACGAACACTCAGTCGTAACTCAAATTAAAAAAGTAAAAGCACCTATAGATGACAAGGTTAATGCACTGGCCCTAATTGATGTCAGTAACTTTACTGCTATTAATGCACAGTATGGTTACAAGGTTGGTGAATTAGCCTTGAAACAAGTCGCAGAATGTTTAAAGCAAGTAACCAGAGAAAAAGACATTGTTGGCCGTGTAGGCGCAGACCAGTTTATTGTGTGTTTAGTTAATATTGAAAATGTGATAGCGGAAGAGTTATTCTCAAGAATTCAAAAAGCCTTAACTGACGTAAACTTTAAAGTTAGCAATAGAGAAAAGGTTGATGTTTTCTCGAATATGCACGTATATAGTTCGGTCACCAGTCTATCTGATGCCGACGACGTTTTAGCAGAAATTCGTAGTGTTTTGCGTAAGGCATAAGCATATTTTTTATTCTTGAAATCTATAAGTTCATAAAACCATATTAATGAAAATATTACTGCCTCTAAAATATTACGATGAGGCCGGCAGAGTGAAACCTGCTGTGTCTTTATATATTTGTATCGCGTTTTTATCTCGAAGTTTGCTGATATTAGTTGGTTCAGTTTCAGTTCGAGAAAATGGTGAGCAGTTGTTGGCACTGTTTTACCCTGACAAACAGTATCTATATATCAGCCTCGCCATCGCTTTTCCGGCTTTTTTAGTCTTGCTGCTTTTAGGTTTTAGAGAAAAAATATGGAATGCAGATAGATGTTGGATGTTTTCTTGTATCAAACCGTTATTAATATTTTCTGTGTGGGCAGATTTAGGCTTACACATTATGCTGGCCAACATGAAATATTGGCAATTTTCTTGGGTCATTGCCGTCACACTACTGCTTGATTCGCTAATTGTTTATTTTTTGGTAAAAGACAAACATACACAATTGATGTTAAAGGACTGGAAAAAATCTATTCCGACAACACCAGTAAAACCAATGATTTAGAGGTACTGGCTTAGCCATCTTATTGGATATTGTTAGCTAATGCTTGGTCGTAATAACTTCTGACACTGATTTGACTATCATTTACCAAGCGTTGGTAACAAATCCCCGCAAATGCATAAGTATTGCCTGCATAGTTCAGTACTACATAAGGTGCGTCAGGATCGGATTCATCATAAGCCCAGTTGCCACCAACCTTATTGCGAAATATTTCGCCTACATAAGCACCGTAGATATTACAAATGGTAAACACCGCATTTTCTTCTAAGGCTTGATCTTTATATCGACCTAACCAACTTAAAATAACATCATCTACCTGATCGATACTTTTTTCAGTGCCATCCAAAGTAAGATTAAATTCATCTTCGGTGGTGGTTACCGCATTTTGTGCGCTGTCTATCATTAAATCTGTCAGTTCTGCCGATGTCATTAGCATATTATGTCTCTGTCTGCCTTCTATAAGTCTATTGTGTTGTTTATTTACTAATTTGTCGATTAGAAATGTAATTTGCTTGGATGATCTGTTGGCGGTTATTTTCGTATAAAGCAACACTAATAAAAATAGGTGTGTTCATTTTTGAAGTATTCTTTTGTTTTACCCTTATCAGCGCTGTCCGCATTATGCCTGTTAGCTGTTTTAGTTTCTTATGGGGTGATCCCTTCGGGGTTAGAGTTATTGCAGAGCATTCACGGGAATTTTAAGGACTATTTCTATTTACTTATTTTATTGATCATTTTGTTGGAATCTATTGTTTATGTTGGGTTTTACTTCCCTGGGCAATTTTTTGCTGTGGTGTTAGTTGTATTATCTAAACCACAGCCGCAAGACATACTTTTGTTAACATTTGCCATGGTAATAGCGGCAACGTTAGGGTCATGTATTAACTATTTTTTAGGTAGAAAGTTTGCAAAGGAGGAGATAAAGGTAAAAACAAACCAATCAAAGTTATCAGTTAAAAAGTTGTTAGTGGCGATGATACACATTAATTCTCTGGCATTTTTTATGTTTGCTCAAGGGGCAAATCAGCAATCGCCCAAAGTGGTACTTTGGGCTGGATTATTAAACTTGCCGTATTATTTACTGCTTATTTTGGGAACGTCAGTATTAAGTGAGCAAGTTATGCAAATGGCAGAAAATACCTGGTTTTTAGTCATAGCTGTCAGTATTTGGTTGAGTGTCGCTTTGTTTTTAGACTATAAAAAGTATAGAACAGCGAGTTAAGGCTGCTGATTTACTTGGCTATGTTTACTGATTAACTTGTCAATTACCCTTGCAGTTGCAACAAAACCAAATGTGGCAGTCACCGCCACTGCTGCACCAAAGCCATTGTTACAGTCTAATTTAACACTACCGTCAGTCAGAGTTTTGTTCATACATACACTGCCATCAGCTTGTGGGTAACGAAGCTGTTCAGTCGAATACACACAATCAATACCAAAACGTCGTTTGGGGTTGCTACTGAAGTTAAAAAATCGGCGAAGTTCCGAACGTAATTTGGCCGCTAAAGGATCTTGGATAGTTTTACTGAGATCTGCCACTGCAACTTGGGTGGGATCAATCTGTCCGCCAGCGCCACCAATGGTAATGATTGGGATTTTATTACGCTTACAATGGGCCACCATGGCCGCCTTAGCTTTTATGCTATCGGTTGCGTCCACAACGTAGTCATAGCCGTTATTGAGTAATTCTGAAACATTATCTGGGGTCACAAAATCTTCGATTTGAGTGACCACACAAGCCGGATTAATTTGGGTGATCCGCTTAGCCATGGCTTCGACCTTAGCTTCGCCAACAGTATCCTGCAGTGCATGGATTTGTCTATTGGTGTTGGTGACACAAATGTCATCCAAGTCAATCAAAGTGATATGCCCAAGAGCGGTTCTGGCTAATCCTTCAGCTACCCAAGATCCTACACCTCCAATGCCCACAACACAGACATGTGAATTGCGTAAAATATCAGTTCCTGATAATCCATATAGTCTTTGAGTGCCACCAAAACGTTGCTCGGTTACTTGCTGCTGATCCATAAACTCACATTAATAAAACAATTTTATTCGGATTGTTATTGTATCAGTGGCGTGGTGCATAACTCCAATAGAGTCTGTTATCTTTTTCAAGTCAATTTCTCTTTATTGAATTTAGATTAAAGTTGGCTTCTTTGGTGTTCTTGATTGAATAACCGGCCAAGCTTTAATACTATTCAGATATATAATTGCAGCAATCTTGTTGTTTTAAGAAGTAAGAATAATCCAAAAGGAATGTGTGATGAAACCTGTTGTTTTAGCTGGTGGAAGTGGTAGTCGTTTGTGGCCTAAATCAAGAGCGGCTTTGCCTAAGCAGTTTCTAAGCCTCACCAGTGATTTGACTATGTTGCAAGACACTATCGCAAGGCTAGCGGGCACAGATGCCGACCAACCTATTGTTATTTGTAATGATGCCCATCGTTTTTTAGTGGCAGAGCAACTTCGTCAACAAGATATTCAGCACGGTGGTATTTTGCTCGAACCAATGGGACGTAATACCGCACCGGCTATTGCTTTGGCTGCTTTGCATGCTTCGCTAAATGGTGAAGATCCGATTTTACTTATTTTAGCCGCCGACCATTTGATAAATGATGCATCAGAATTTCATAAAGCTATCACTCAGGCCGAAGCGTTAGCCAAGTTAGGTAAATTAGTCACTTTTGGCATTGTGCCTGACTCGGCCCATACCGGTTACGGGTACATTAAACGTGGCGACAAGGTTGCCAGTGCAGATGTGGGATTTGATGTGGCCAGCTTTGTTGAAAAACCAGATTTAGCCACGGCACAACAGTATGTCGATTCTGGTGAGTATTATTGGAACAGCGGCATGTTTATGTTTAAAGCTAGTCGTTACCTCCAAGAACTTGAAAAATACGCTCCTGAGATGCTGGCAATATGTAAAAAAGCCATTGCCTCTGAATCCGCAGATTTAGAATTTGTGCGTGTAGATGCTGAGGTTTTTGTTACTTGCCCTGATGATTCCATCGATTATGCCGTAATGGAAAAAACGGATTCTGCTTGTGTGGTGCCACTTGATGCGGGGTGGAGTGATGTGGGCAGTTGGTCGTCATTATGGGAAACAGCCAAGCAAAAAGATGCAAACAATAACGTGGTGATCGGCGATGCTATTCTTGATGGCGTCAGCAACAGTTATATCAATTCTGAACAACGACTTATCTCTGTTGTGGGTTTAGACGATATTGTAGTGGTCGAAACCAAAGATGCGGTGTTGGTGGCCCATAAAGATAAAGTGCAAGACATCAAAAATGTGGTTAATCAACTTAAAGCTGAACATCGCCCAGAATGGGAATTCCATCGTGAAGTCTTTAGACCTTGGGGGAGTTATGACTCCATTGATAATGGTGAGCGTTTCCAAGTAAAACGAATTACAGTCAAACCTGGCGAAAAACTCTCAGTGCAAATGCATCATCACAGAGCGGAACATTGGATTGTGGTTTCAGGTACCGCAAAAGTCACTAATGGCGAGCAAACATTGTTGTTATCTGAGAACCAATCGACTTACATTCCAATAGGTGTGGTACATGCATTAGAAAATCCTGGGCGTATACCGCTGGAACTTATCGAAGTGCAATCAGGATCCTATTTAGGTGAAGACGACATTGTGCGTTTTTCTGACCGTTACGGCCGTATCGAAACCAAATAGACATAGTTGATTGTGACTCACACATAAGAGATTTTATGAAAATTACATGTTTTAAGGCGTATGACATACGCGGTAAATTAATTGAACAACTAAATGAACAAGTGGCCTATCGTATTGGCCTTGCCTTTGCTGAGTATATGCAGGCTAAAACAGCGGTTGTTGGTGGAGACGTGAGATTAACCTCTGAGCCATTGAAGTTAGCCTTATCAGCAGGTTTAATCGATGGCGGAGCAACAGTCACCGATTTAGGTATGACAGGTACCGAAGAAATTTATTTTGCCACTAAGTATCTTGGTGTTGATGGCGGTATCGAAGTCACAGCTAGTCATAACCCTATTGATTATAATGGTATGAAATTAGTTAAAACTGACTCTAAACCTGTCAGTGGCGATACTGGTTTGTTCGCTATTCGTGATTTGGCTGAAACGTATGCAGAAG
>TARA_R110002153_G_scaffold149126_6_pt1 | contig 17353 bp, 15 predicted proteins | sample TARA_R110002153 | Tara Oceans TARA_R110002153 (sample SAMEA4398193) | marine metagenome | biome: Polar Biome; feature: [SRF] surface water layer (ENVO:00010504); material: water (ENVO:00002006), including particulate matter (ENVO:01000060) such as... | depth 5 m
TTTTCCTGTTCCTATAGATTCGTAAGTAGGATTTTTGGTAAATCCGCCAGCATATCCAGAAACAGCTTCTTCTACTCCGTTTACACTTTCAAAAATAGCCTCTACACACCAAAAACATCCGCTTGCAAAATATGCCACTTTGGTTTCAATAGAAGGCGTGTATGGTTGCACTGCAACGTCTTCTTTTTTAGAAAAACCCAAGCAAGAAATTAAAAGAAAAACTGCACTAATAGTAAAAAGTGATTTTATAATTTTCATATTCGTATTTTTAATTTTTAAATAAAATTTGCACTAAGAATAAAAAAAATCCTTAATGCAAATTTCCGAACTTTTAACTCGATACTAAAATCAAATTACCATTATAGTCGCAACAAATTAAAACTTTATACAATTTGTTTACAACTTTAGCATTTTGTTAAGAAACCACCTTGTAAAACAAAACATAGATTCTTACTTTTGTAACTCTAAATTTTTAAACCACTAAATGGAGCATTTTATAGTTTCTGCGCGTAAATACCGTCCTCAAAATTTCGAGGATGTCGTTGGGCAACAAGCCATTACAAATACGTTAGAAAACGCTATAAAAAACAATCATTTAGCACAAGCTTTACTTTTTACAGGTCCTAGAGGTGTTGGTAAAACATCGTGTGCCAGAATCTTAGCTAAAAAAATAAATCAGCAAGAAGCAGAATTCTCTGAAGATGAAGATTTTGCTTTTAATGTTTTTGAATTGGATGCTGCTTCTAACAATTCTGTGGATGATATTAGAAGTTTAACCGATCAAGTTCGTATACCGCCACAAACGGGAAAATATAAAGTATATATTATCGATGAGGTTCATATGCTTTCTCAATCAGCCTTTAACGCATTTTTAAAGACTTTAGAAGAGCCGCCTGCACATGCTATTTTTATTTTAGCAACTACAGAAAAGCATAAAATTATTCCTACTATTTTATCTCGTTGTCAAATTTTTGATTTTAAAAGAATAGGAGTTTTAGATGCTAAAAATTATCTAAAAACCATTTGCGAAAAAGAAAATATTACCGCAGAGGATGATGCTTTGCACATTATTGCTCAAAAAGCAGACGGAGCAATGCGTGATGCTTTATCAATTTTTGATAGAGTTGTAAGTTTTTCTGGTAAGAATTTAACGCATGAAGCAGTTACAGAAAACTTAAATGTTTTAGACTACGACTCTTATTTTAATATGACGGATTTATTGTTAACAAACAAAATTCCTGAAGTATTAAATGCTTTCAATACCATTTTAGGAAAAGGTTTTGAAGGACATCATTTTATAAACGGTTTGGCTAGTCATTTTAGAGATTTATTAGTTGCAAAAGATAAAGTAACTATAGAATTACTAGAAGTTGGTGATAGCGCAAAAAAGAAATATTTAGAGCAAGCAATAAAGGCTAGTATTCCTTTTTTATTAGAGGCCATTAACAAAGCAAATGATTGTGATTTAAACTACCGAGCTAGTAAAAATCAACGACTGCTTGTTGAATTAACTTTAATGCAAATTGCCTCTATCACTTTTGATGGAGAAAAAAAAAAACCAGCTAACTACATAATTCCTGCAACATTTTTTCAAGCACTTTCACCAGCAGTAAAAGAGATTGCTAAACCAATCAAGAAAACACCAACTGTTCAACCTCAAAAAGTTGAAGAACCAAAAACAGAGGTTAAAAAAGGTTTTCTAAGTTCTGTTGGTAAACGCACTTCTTCTCTTTCTTTAAAAAGTGTTCATCAGAAAAAAGAAGAAAAAAAGTTTGATGTTGAAGAAACTTTTGACAACCATCCAAAAGATGTTTTTACGGAAAAAGAATTACAACAATATTGGACTGCCTATGTTACTTTGCTGCAACAAAAAGGTGAAAATAGTATGGCCTCTATTGTTGCTACTGATATCCCAAAACTAAAAGAAAACTTTAAAATTTCATTTGCAGTTCCTAATAAATTGATGCAAGATCAGTTTAAAAAAGGAAGACCCAATTTATTAAATTTTTTACGCGAAAAAACCAATAATTACGGAATTTCAATTCAAGTAAAACTTAATGAAACTGTTGAGAAAAAATTTGCATATACTCCGTTAGAAAAATTTAATAAACTAAAAGAAAAGAATCCTTTATTAGAAAAACTACGCAAAAGTTTTGAATTAGATATGTAACTTTTTTAAATTTTGCCTACTAATAAATAGCTTCTTATTCTTTTTAAAATTGAAATTATGAATTATATTTTAGGAGTTCTATTTATTCTAATACTTATCTTTTTAATCAATAATTATCTAAAAAAGAACGCCTTAAAAAAACTTAAAAAACAGTTAACTGAAAACTGGGGATTAAAAACTAAAAAAGAACATTTCAATTTCTTTGTTATTAGTAAATACTTCAACAACAATTCTCATAAAGAAAAAGCATATCATATTTTATCAGAAAAAAATAATATTGATTTTGATATTGATGCTGTTTTTAAATTTATTGATAGAACTTCTTCTAAAATTGGTCAGCAATATTTATATTTTAAATTAAGAACAATTGGTTCTAAAAAAGACCTTTTAAAGTTTGATGAATTAACTTCTGTTTTTGAAAAAGACAAAGAATTAAGTATTTCTTGTCAACTAGAATTAACTAAATTAAATAACAATAATTCGTATTATTTAGAAGAATTAGTGAACGACACACAATTAGAAAAACCTAAACATTTATGGATAGTTAAAGCATTAACAATTACCGCAATTTCTTCTATTATATTGTTGTTTTTCTATCCAATATGTAGTCTTTTATTAGTGCCTGTTTTTTCTGCAAACTTGTTTTTTCATTATAAAAATAAACATACTGTTGCTTATTATCTAAATGGTGTAAATCAATTATCGAAAGCATTAAAAGTGAGTCAGCAATTAGCTAAAAGCAAAAAAATAGCACCTCATTTTAAAGACCTTTCTTTTATAGACAGTATGAAATCTATCAAACTAAAAACAGAATTTATCGCTTTTGAAAAAAATGTTTCAGATGAATTTTTGTTCTTTTTTTGGTTTGCTGCAGAAATGGTTAAAATACTATTTAATGTAGAATATTTAGTGTTTTATAGTTTTTTAGAATCCATTACAAAAGAAAGAAAAAATATAGAAAATTTATTTCTTTTTATTGGTGAAATTGATGCTGCAATTTCTACAGCTTCTTTAAAATCTGGCAATTTAAAAATTTGTACACCCACTTTTAATGATCAAAATGAGTTAAATGTAGAAGGTATTTATCATCCGTTAATTGATAATTGCATCAAAAATAATTTACATTTATTAGATAAAAGCATGCTTTTAACGGGTTCTAATATGTCTGGAAAAACGACTTTTATAAGAACTGTTGCTGTAAATAGTATTTTGGCACAAACGCTACATATTTGTTTTGCTGATGCATATTCTGCGCCTTATTATAAAGTATATTCTTCAATTAGAATTACTGATGATTTGCTAGATAATACAAGTTATTATTTACAAGAAGTACTGAATGTTAAAGAGTTAATTGATGCTTCTGATGATAAAAATCCTTGTTTATTTGTGTTAGATGAAATTTTTAAAGGCACAAATACTGTTGAAAGAATTTCTGGCGGAAAAGCAATTTTATCCTATTTAAATAAAAAACAACACACCGTTTTTGTGTCTACCCACGATATTGAATTAACAGAATTATTACAAAAAGAAGCTTATGAATTATTTCATTTTAGTGAAGTAATAGAAAACAATGAACTCTTTTTTGATCATAAAATTAAAAAAGGAAAATTAAAAACTAGAAATGCCATCAAAATTTTAGAACTCCATAAGTATCCGCCAGAAATTATTACTGATGCAAAAAATATAGAAGCTACCTATTATTCTTGAAAAACCAATTTCTTTCCTAAATAGTACAATTTGCATTTTTCTTTTGGTTCTGCAGTTTGTTCAAATTCTGCTACTAAAAACAATCCTTTTCCTTTTTCTATAAATAAAGGAATAGATTTTTCATCTTTCGCCAACAATCCTAATATTTTATAATACGATTCTTCCGTTTTAATTTGAACCTCATTAATATGAGGGTTTTCTCTGTAAGCTTCACTAAAATTAATAAAATCGTCATTTGGCGTAAAAAAACTTTCTCTCTCCTCAATTGTTGCATTTTTCGCTTCAATCGAAGAAGCTATTTTAAAAGCACCATGTTCACCAAAATCTTTAGAAAAACTAGCTAAAACATGGTTATTAACAGCATCATTTGCCGTTAAAGCAATTAAATAACCAACATCGTTTAACTCTATATTATCAGATAAATTATCATCATAAATATTTTCATTAATTGCCTCTAAACCTTCATTTTGAGCTTGTTCTATAAACTTTTTATTCGAATCAATTAACACAACTCTTTTACCTTTTTCTGTTAAGAATTTTGCAATCAACCTTGATGGTTTAGACGCGCCAATAATTAAAATTCCGTTAGAACTTTTTAGAAAAACGCCAACCATTTTAGCAAATAATCTAGCAGTAGTTGCGTTTAAAAGTACGGTTCCTAATACAATCATAAAAACCAAAGGCGTAATATATTCTGCACCTTCTACCCCTGCTTTTAGTAATTTACTTCCAAATAAAGAGGCGATTCCGGCTGCTACAATACCTCTAGGCCCCACCCAACTTATAAATAATTTTTCATTAAATTTTAAATTAGAATTTATGGTGCTCGCAAAAACAGCTAACGGTCTAATTATAAAAACTACGATTGCAAATAATGCAGCCGATTTCCAGGTATATAACAACATTAAATCATCAATATTAATGTTTGCTGCTAATAAAATAAACAGAATTGAAATCAATAAAATACTTAACGATTCTTTAAAATAAAGTAGTTCTTTAAGGTTATTTAGCTTTCCGTTTCCTAAAACCATCCCCATAACAACAACTGCTAAAAGTCCAGATTCGTGCGCAAAAACTTCTGATTCTACAAAAACCAATAATACGGTAGAAAGCGAAGCGACATTTAATAAATAATGCGGAATTAATTTTTTGTTGATTGCATACGCTAAAGCATGCGCAAAAGTGAATCCGAAAGTAGTACCGAATAATAAAATTTTTGCAAATTCAATCAGTGCAGTTTTTGTAAATCCGCCATCGCCACCAACACTAATAAACTCGAAAACTAATACGGCAACTAAAGCACCAATAGGATCTATTAAAATACCTTCCCATTTTAATACCGTTGAAACATCTCTTTTTAAAGGGATGTTTCTTAAAATAGGTGTAATTACAGTGGGTCCTGTAACAATAATTAATCCTGAGAAAAGAAAAGACAATTCCCAACCTAATTCAAAAAAATGATGCGCAACAATTCCTGCTCCAAAAAAAGTTATGGCAGATCCTAAAGTAATCAGTTTTGTAATTACAGGACCCACATTTTCTATTTCATTTCTTTTTAAAGTTAAACCACCTTCAAACAGTATAATGCTTATTGCTAAAGAAACAAAATAATACAAGCCATCACCAGGAAAAAGACCTTTTTCTCCGTTCCAAATTGGTTCAATCCATTTTGAACCGTCTTCACTTAAAAACTCAGATGCAATTGGACCAACTAATAAACCAATTAAAATTAAAGGTAAAATTGCTGGAATTTTAAATTTCCAAGCTACCCATTGTGCCAATATTCCTAAAATAATAATTCCTGCTAATTCTAACATATATACTAAATGTGATTAAATGTAAATTTAACAATGTTTACTAATCTAGATGTTAAATTATTGTTTTTTTTCATTCTTTTAAAGTTTCTTACCTTGCGCGAATAATTGAAATATAAAGACTTTCTATTGCATAAAATAAATAAACTACTAATTGGTATTACTTTTTCTCCTAACCTAAAAGCAAATATTTTTGAAGCTGTTAGGATCGCTAATATGTTTAATGCCTCATTAGTAGGCGTTCATGTTGGCGAAAAAAATGATAAGAAAATCTCAAAACTAGATGCGCTATTAAAAGAAGCTGATACTTTAAAAAAAGATTTTAACGTAATTTGGCAAGAAGGCAAGCCTGTGGATGTTATTTTACAGACATGTACTAATCAAAATATAGACTTACTAATTTTAGGTGCTGTTCAAAAAGAAAATTTGTTAAAACATTATATAGGTTCTATTGCCCGAAAAATTACAAGAAAAGCACCTTGCTCTGTACTTTTATTAATAAAACCATCTGTTAAAAGAGTTAAATGTAAACACATTGTTGTTAATGGTTTAGAAGATGAAAAAACAAGTAAAACCATAAGAACTGCCGTATTGGTTTCTAATGCATTAAATTGTAAAAAGCTTACGATTGTTGAAGAAATTAAACAAGAGGAATTGCATGTAATTGTAAGTGATGACAAATCTTTACGAAGAGCAAATATTAATAAAGAAAGAATTAAAACAAGAGAAGACCTGCGGATAAAAAATATTTTAAAAGATATTGATTGCACAAATCTTACAATAAAAATGCAAAGTATTTTTGGTAAAAGAGGCTATTCTATTGGTCATTACGCAAAAGTAAAAAGGGCAGATTTGTTAGTTATGAACGCACCTTCTAAATTAGGTATTTTGGATAGAATTTTTCCGCATGATTTAGAGTATATTTTATCAGAATTACCAACGGATGTTTTAATTGTAAAATAAATGAAAAAGAAAAGTACTTTTAAAATATTTGTTTCTGAAATACCCAATAACTTATTTGCTGGTTTTGTGGTTTCTTTAATTGCACTTCCCTTAGCTTTAGGTTTAGCTTTGGCTTCTGGCGCACCTCCTATTTCTGGCGTCATTGCTGCTATCCTGGGCGGAACAGTAGTTTCTTTAATTGGTGGTTCTAATGTTACAATTACAGGTCCTGGTAACGGATTGGTCGTCGTAATTCTTGCGGCAATCACAACGCTTGGTAATGGCGATATGCACCAAGGGTTTTTATATACGTTGGCTGCAATTGTAATTTCTGGGGTTCTCTTAATTATCTTAGGATTTTTAAGAATGGGCTCTTTAGGAGATTTCTTTCCATCATCGGCAATTCAAGGAATGTTGGCAGCAATTGGTATCGGAATTTTTGCAAAACAAATTCATGTAATGTTTGGAAATACTGCTGCAAAAGGCAGTATTATTGAACTCCTTATAAAAATTCCAGAAGGATTTATAAACTTTATAACAACAACCAATTCTAGTATGTTTTATGCAGGTTTGGTTGGTTTTGTAAGCTTATTGATTATGATTTTCTATAGTAAAATTAGAAACAGGTATTTTCAATTGATTCCCGCGCCAATGTGGATCGTGGTGTTAAGTGTTGGTTTATATTATTATTTTGATCTTTTTTCAACGGCTTCATATCCTATAGATAAAGCGTTATTAATTAATTTACCAGATGATATTTTATCTAATTTTGCTTTTCCAGATTTTGGTAAAGTGTACGAAATAAGCTTTTTAAATGCTGTTATTGGCATCACCTTAATTGCAAGTATAGAAAGTTTATTAAGCATTAAAGCTGTTGATAAATTAGACCCCTTAAAAAGACGTTCTAACATTAATAAAGACATTAAAGCTTTAGGTTTGGCAACTGTTATTAGTGGTTTTTTAGGCGGATTAAATGTAGTTACTGTAATTGCTAGAAGTTCTGTAAATGTTAATAATAAAGGATCTAATAAATCGGCTAACTTTTTTCATGCTGCTTTTTTATTGGCATTTATTTTATTATTTGCAACAGAATTGCGTAAAATTCCCTTACCTGCTCTTGCTGCAATTTTAGTTTTTACAGGATATAAACTAGCCTCTCCAGAAAACTTAGTTAAAGTTTTTAGAGTAGGAAGAGAACAACTAATTATATTTTTAATTACGTTGTTAATTACCATCTCAACGAGTTTAATTACGGGGATTTTAACAGGGATTTTTGTAACATTTATTGCGCATATTATCATTAATAAAAATGCTCGATTATTTTTTAAAAACGCATTAAAACCAAATGTGTTAATGTTTAAAGAAGATGGTAAATATTATGTTAGTGTTCAAAATTTTTCTAGCTTCTTAAACTATACAAAACTGAAATCTAAATTAAACCAGATTCCAGAAAAAGAAGAAGTTATTGTAGATTTTAGTTTGTGTGATTTTGTAGATCATTCTGTAATGGAAAACATGAACAATTATGCACAAACTTTTGCTAGAAAAGGCGGTCATTTTGAAGTAATTGGTTTAGACGATTCTAAATCTGTTAGCGAACATCCTTTTGCTTTGCGTAAACTTTTACATATAAAAGCTAATTCTTTTCAGAATGTTTTAACAAAAAGACAAAAATCTATAGAAAAAATAAGTACAGAAATGCATTGGACATACAATGCGTTTTCTGCTCAAGAAATGAAAGAATTACCCACATTTGGATATTTTAAAAAACGTGAAATTAGTAAAGTATCTAACGTGCTTTCTAATGAAGATTGCAGTATTTTTGATGTTCAATTCTCTGAAGGAGAGCTGATTGCCAAGCAAGTAATTAAAGCAACCATGTTGCATATTCACCCTCAAAAAGAAGTCCCAGATTTTACGTTAGATAAGGAAGGGCTTTTTGAATATATTTTACACTTTACGGGTTATAAAGATATTAATATTGAAAAGCATCCAGATTTTAACCAACGTTTTTATTTAGCTGGAAAAAGTGAAGAAAAAATTAGAGCATTTTTTACAGATGAATTAATTTTGTTCTTTGAAAGTAACCAACATTATCATATTTCTGCAACAGAAAACGGAATTTTAATATTTGGTAATGAACGTTTAGCAAGTGTTAAAGAAATGAAAGCACTGGCCTATTTTGGTATGAGTTTACAAAAAATAATATAATTAATATGTTAGGATTACAATTTGAAACAGAAACTTCTTGGGCAGAAATTGCCAAAGATAATTTACAACAAATACTTACAGATCATGCTTTTTTAGAACAAAAAGCAGCTTCTAACGCAGTTTCTATCATTATTAATTACTCTGAAGAAACAGAACTTGTAAAAGAAATGAGCAATATTGCTATTGAAGAAATGCAACATTTTAAAATGGTGCATTTGCTAATGGTAAAACGCGGAATGGTTTTAGGACGCGAACAAAAAAACGATTATGCTATTCGTTTGCAAAAATTCTTTAACAAAACAAAAGACAGAACAGATGCTTTAATTCAGCGTTTGTTGGTTGCTGCACTTATTGAAGCAAGAAGTTGTGAGCGTTTTAAAGTGTTTTCTGAAAATATGGAAGATGAAGAATTATCTAAATTCTATACTAATTTAATGATTTCTGAAGCTGGTCATTATACTACTTTTTTACAATTCGCACGCCAATATCAAGACAGAGAAATTGTTGATAAAAAATGGAATGCCTTATTAGCTTTTGAAGCTGAAATGATGAAAGAAAGAGGTACAACTGCTAAAATTCACGGGTAAATAAACCCATTTTAATCTTCCCAAAGGGAAGAAAATAGAACTCTTAGATTTAAATATGGATTTTTTAGCCAAAATTGGAGAAGTATTACTAATTGTATTTTTCATTTATCTATGGAATAAATTTATTGTTACAACTTTGATTAAAAAAGTTACTGGTTTTCATAAAAAGTATAATTCAAAGAATATAAATAAACAACCTGTAAAATTTCCTGTTGATAATGAATTAAATATACTCAATATTTTTATTGGTTTGGATGTTTATTAATTTCTATTGAAATACTGTTTAACTAATTTAAAATATGTTTAGTAAAGAAGAAGCCGCAAAATTACGCAAAGAATTCTGGACAAGTTTTGGGAAATCTTTTCCTAGAAAATGGTTGTTATACAATACCAAAATAAAAGGATTTACTTTTAAATTTGTTGCTGATAAAAAGAAAGCAATGGTTTGTTTAGATATAGAACATCCAGATGAAATTGCGAATGAATTGTTGTATGACCAAATGATTTCTTTAAGGGTTTTGTTAGAAACAGAAATTCCTGATGTTATTTTTAATGAAGCTTACGAACTAGAAAGTGGTAAAGTAATTAGAAGAATTTATGTAAATTTTGATGAGAAATTTAACATTCATAATAAAGATACTTGGCGGAATTGTTATGAATTTTATATGGATGTAATGCCTAAATTTGAACTCTTTTTTTACGAATATGAAGATTTTATAAATCAGGCAATTTAATTTATCTAAAGCTAAAAATTTATACGAAAGCTCGCGTTAAGGATTGAAGCAATTGTTTGAGCTCTTTTTTGAGGGACGAAAAAAAAGCGAGTGCGTAAAGCCTGACCTTTAGGGAACGCCCAACTTCTAAATACTATTTTTATAAAAAATTATATGAAGCAAAAAAAATCGCCCTAAAAAGAGCGATTCTTACTTCAAATTAATAAAACTTCTTCTTTCTATTTTATGATTTTCATTGAAAATGGATAATTTGGTTCTTCATTATTACTAACTTTTATGGCATTCATGATTGGGAAAATTAGATAAGAAAACCCAATTGCTATTAATCCTAAAATACCTAAACCTAACAATAAAATTAGCGGAATACAGATTAAAATATAGATAAACATTGAGATTCTAAAATTTAAAATTGCCTTTCCGTTTTCGTCCATTCCGTGTATTTCGTCTTTTTTAGTGATCCACAAAACCAGCGGTACGATAAAACCACCAATACCGGTTACGAAATCTAATAACTGACTTAAATGTGTAAGTACTAATAATTGTTTGTCTTCTTTCATGATGTGGTTTTTAGTGAGTTGTATACAAATAAGACGTAGAATTTTGTGTTTTGTTACAAATACTTTTTTTGCAACTTAATTAAGCGATGTATATTTGCAGTATGATTAAAAACGATACTATTATTGCTTTGGCTACTCCGTCTGGAGTTGGCGCAATTTCTGTGATTAGACTTTCTGGTGAAAATGCTATTGATATTGTTGCTTCTTTTTTTAAATCTATTAAAAAAGGAAAGACCTTATTAACGGTAAAAACGCACACTATTCACTTGGGTCATATTGTTGAAAATGACATTATATTGGATGAAGTTTTAGTGTCTGTTTTTAAAAATCCAAATTCCTATACTGGCGAAAATGTAGTTGAAATTTCTTGTCATGGATCTAGTTTTATTCAGCAAGAAATTATACAATTATTTTTAAAAAATGGTTGTAGAATGGCCGATAATGGTGAATTTACCATGCGCGCTTTTTTAAATGGCAAGATGGATTTATCTCAAGCAGAAGCGGTTGCAGATGTAATTGCATCGAATTCTGCGGCAAGTCATCAAATGGCAATTCAGCAAATGCGTGGCGGAATTACCAATGAATTAAAAGATTTACGAGCTAAATTATTAGATTTTGCGGCTTTAATTGAATTGGAATTAGATTTTTCTGGTGAAGATGTTGAGTTTGCAGACCGAACAAAATTTAAAGAATTGGTAGCTAAAATAACCTTTGTTTTAAAACGCTTAATTGATAGTTTTTCTTTTGGAAATGCGATGAAAAACGGAATTCCGGTTGCGATAATCGGTGAGCCAAATGTTGGGAAATCAACTTTATTAAATACGCTTTTAAACGAAGAAAAAGCCATCGTTTCTGATATTGCAGGAACGACAAGAGATGCCATTGAAGACGAAATTATTATTGATGGCGTTGCTTTTCGTTTTATTGATACTGCAGGAATTAGAGAAACAAAGGATGTTATAGAAAGTATCGGAATTAAAAAAGCGTACGAAAAAGCAGACAATGCACAGTTAATTATTTTCTTGATTGATTCTAACAAATATTCGTATGCTAGAGAAGAATTTTTGCAAGAAATAGAAACAATTAAAGAACGTTTTCCGCATAAAAGATTACTTGTTATTGCCAATAAAATTGATTCTTTATCTTGTCACGACTCCTCTATTTTACAATCTGAAATTGAGAATTTAATTTTACTTTCTGCCAAACAAAAAACAGGAATCGATGAATTAAAACAAGAATTAACTTCGCTTGTAAATATTGGAGCTTTAAGTAACAATGAAACTATTGTTACAAATTCGCGTCATTTTGAAGCTTTAAACAATGCATTAATTGCAATTACTTCTGTAAAAAAAGGTATCGATTTAGAAATTTCTACCGATTTATTTTCTATTGATATTAGAGAATGTTTACGTCATTTAGGCGCAATTACAGGAGATTATGATGTTGATAAAGATATTTTAGGTCATATTTTTAGTAACTTTTGTATCGGAAAGTAATTGACCACAGAGAATGAAATGTGCTTGTAATCATTCAAAGAAATGCAGAATGTTATAAAAAACCACATCAAAAAAGACATTCTGTTTTAACCGCAGAAATGATAAGGCTTTTTTAAAATTGTGCTTTGTGTTTGTTGATATAAATTAGCTGTATAAAAATTTAAAAATCTATTTTTACTTTAAAACATGGTTTTCATTTATAGCATTAGTCAAAAAAACTGTTGGAAACCTAACATCCTAATTATTTTAAAATCAATAAATAAGACCAACTGAATAATACATAAATCCTTTTAAAATAAATGAAAATTCAAGATTTAGTAGGTAAATTTTCTGTGATTGGCAGCAATCAAGATGCTGATGAAAACGCCTATAAAGGAACTCTTTTTTTAACTTTGGATGAAAATGACCGGATTATTGCTAAATGGATTATTAACAAAACGCAACACCAATTTGGAACCGGCTTTTTTAAAAACAATATTTTAGTTATCAACTTTAATTACAAAGGTTTAGAAAACAAAACGTATAACGGAGTTGTCGTTTACAAATGCACAAATAAAGATATTTTAGAAGGTTTTTGGTCTGAAGAATTAGGGGATCCAAAATTTTTAGGATCAGAAAATTGCTTTCGAATTCAAGAACATAAACTTGTAAATTAAGTATGAATTGTCCTTGTAATCAAAATAAATTATACAAAGATTGTTGCCAAAAAGCACATAAAGATATCAGTACTGTAAATTATGCAGAACAATTAATGAGATCTAGATATAGTGCTTTTGTTTTGGCTGATATCAAATATCTACACAAAAGTCATCATAGTTCAACAAGGCTTTCTAAAAAAGAATACAAAGAATTAGAAAACTGGACCAAATCTGTAAAATGGGTTAAATTAGAAATCCTAAATTGTGTAGAAAATTTTGTAGAATTTAAAGCCTACTTTATAGAAAATGGAAGTTTAGAGGTTATCCATGAAAATTCTAGTTTTTGTAAAGAAAATAATCATTGGGTTTATTTAAACGCTCAGTAATTTTAGCTTTTATATTTCATTTTTATTAAAAAATAACATTTATCATGTTTCTAAAAAAAAGTACAATTTAAATTTGCGTAAAATTTAAAATAAAAATAATTTTGAAAAAAAGTATCCTTATTATTGCTTTCTTATTGACTAGCATAATTACAGTTTCACAAGAACACGAACAAAACGAAGTACATTTTAAACACTTTAGAATCAGCCCTATTTTAAGTCATACCTATATTCCGATGGCAACTAATGATGGCGACAAAACCGTTATAGTACCTTCATTTGGATTGGATTTAGAATATTGGATACATGAAAAATTTGGTTTTGGTTTGCATAATGATTTAGAGCTACAAACTTTTGAAATAGAAAAAGAACACGAACTTTTTATTGAAAAAGAATTCCCTGTAGTTGTAACTTTTGATGCACTTTGGAAATTTCATAAAGAATGGATTTTAGTTTTTGGTAGTGGGGTTGAATTTGAAAAAAACGAGAACCTTTTTATCATAAGAACAGGTTTAGAATATGAAGTTGAATTTGGTAATCATTGGGACGTAGCTCCTACAGTTTTTTATGATTATCGATCGAATAATTTTGGTACTTGGTCTGTAGGTATTGGTATTGGAAAACGTTTTTAAATTTCTAAAAATCAGTCTTTATATATTCATGAACTCGATATTTGGAAGATGAAAATATATTATAATGTACATTCTAAATCTAATAAAGTATAGATCATACTAATTTTATATTTTATCTACATAGTGTTGTTAAAAACTTAAATAAAGATACCGCTCAAAATTGAGCGGTATCTTTATTTTACACTAAAATTTATTTTTTACTTTTTAGTATAAATTTTGAAAGTAACTTATCAACAAGTAAATACAACTATTTACGAATTTGTTTTCTGAATTCTAAAAAAATTATGAAAACAACATTAAATTATAATCAAAAATATTATATTTGAAACACAAAATTGGTTAACCAGTTTTTAACCTAAAATAAATCTATAAAAATGATTCTAAAAAAAACACTATTTTCATTACTACTAATTTTTCAATTAAGTAGTTATGCCCAAAGTAATAGTATAGAAGTTGCAAATATAGCAGAATACAAAACTGCTATTAAAAATGCGGTTCCCGGTTCTAAAATCATATTAAAAAATGGTATTTGGAAAGATGTAAAACTCCAAGCTTATGGAAAAGGAGAAAAAGACAAACCTATTACTGTTCAAGCAGAAACTGCAGGTAAAGTAATTTTAAGTGGAAACTCAAGTATCGAAATTTATGGTACTTATATTATTGTTTCTGGCTTTTGGTTTAAAGATGGTAATCCTACAGAAAAATCAATCGTTGATTTTAGAAAAAGCGCAACTGAATTTGCTACTAATTGCAGATTTACGCACAACACCATTTCGTATTACAATCCAGAAGACCCTAGTGTAAATTCTCATTGGGTAGATTTATGGGGTAAAAATAATAGAGTAGATCACAATAATTTTACGGGTAAAACAAATGACGGAACTACTGTAGTTGTTTGGTTAAAAGGTGATGAACATATAGAAAACAACCACTCTATAGATCATAATTTCTTTGGTCCAAGACCCGATTTAGGTAAAAATGGTGGAGAAACTATTAGAATTGGTACGAGTGAAAATTCAATGAAATCATCAAAAACTTTAGTTGAAAATAATACTTTTAAAAATTGTGATGGTGAAATAGAAATTATTTCAAACAAATCTGGAGATAATATTATTAGAGATAATTTATTTATAGAAAGTAAAGGTGCTATCACATTAAGACATGGCGATAATGCATTGGTAGAAAACAACGTTTTTATTGGTAATAATGTACCAAATACTGGCGGAATTAGAATTATAAACGAAGGTCATATTGTTAGAAATAATTTAATGATTGGTTTAGCTGGTAGTGGCTTTAGAGGTCCGTTAGTAATTATGAATGGTGTACCAAACTCACCTTTAAATAGATACAGACAGGTTAAAAATGTAAGCATTCAAAACAATACACTTATTAATTGCGGGACGATAGAATTTGCAGAAGGTAAAGATGACGAAAGAAGTTTACCTCCTATCAATACATTATTTGCAAACAATTTAATTACAAATACAAACGGAATTAAAATTTTAAATTCTTCGGATGATATTAGTGGAATTACTTTAAAAAATAATATAGTAGATTCTAGTGCAGATGTAGATGTAACTCAATTTACAAAACAAACGATTGATTGGACACTTTTACAATCTTTACCAATGCCTTCTTCTAAAAATCAGTTTTTAATATCAAATTTTAAAAATGATAAAAGCCCGAAGGTTGATATTACAGATTCAGAAAAAAAACCTTTTGTAGTTGGTGCATTTAATTTGGATAATGCAAAATTACCTAAAGCATTATTGGTAAAAACGGGTCCTTATTGGAATCCTGTAATAGAAGCTCCTGTAGTTGTTGCGAAAGCAGAAACCATTATTGTAGAACCTGGTGTTGAAACTTTAGGTAAAGCGTTAAAAAAAGCGAATGATTTAACAACACTTCAGTTAAAAGATGGTGAATACTTTTTTGATAAAACTCAGAAAATAAATGGAAATATCACCATAAAAGGAACTAAAGGAACTGTTTTAAGAGTTAGTAATAATTTAGAAAAAGAGTTAACTTATTTTTTAAGAGTTGAAGAGAACGCTACTTTAAATTTACAAAATATCACTTTTGATGGAAGCAATGATACTCAAGTAAAATATGCTATTGTTTCTCTGGATAAAGAACAAGGAGGAACCTATAAATTATTTATTGATGGCTGTACTTTTAAAAACTTTACAAATAAAGACGGCGGAAGTATTTACAAAGCTTATAACGGTACTTTGGCGGATACAATTAGCATTAAGAATTCTTCTTTTTTAGATAGCTATAGAGGTTTAAATTTATCTTATGAAAAAGAAAACTTTAAATACAATGCAAAAACAATTATCATTCATAATTCAGTATTTAAAAATATTGAAGAATTTGCAATAAACTACACAAAAGTAGATCCGTTAAGTTTAGAACCTCATGGAAGTTTACTTATCACAAACTCCGTTTTTAGTAGAGTAAGTAATTCTGAAAAAGGGTATGTGATTAAAGTAAAATCGATACCATCTGTAATTATTAAAAACACTGTTTTCGAAAACAGTTTTAATATTGTAAACCCTGTAAAATTATCTGATAACGGAAGCATAATAGATAATTGTTTGGTGTATGCTTGTGGAAGAATTATTGTAAATAAAAATGCAAAACAAAGCAACATGTTGTATCAGAACCCTAAATGGGACGATAAAGACAATTTTATCCCAAGTAAAAAATCAGATTTATTAAAAGAGAATAATAAGGTTGCTTTAATTGGATTGATTCCGGTAACAGAATAAGAGAAATTTAATGTTACTTGCTTTTGAAGTACCTAAGTTGCTCCTTTTAGAGGGAATTGATACATTTAGATAAAGTTAAAAAAGGCTAAAGAAATTTTAAACTTCTTTAGCCTTTTTTAATTTGTATTTATATTAAATTTAAGCAGTTTTTTTTAAAACTAACACTTAAAAACAACTAATTTTCATCTTCTCTATTTACTAAATCCATAGAAAATGCAGGCAAACAAATTGCCATATATTCACATTCGCTATCAAAAGGATTTGAATATTGAACTCTTGTATTTTTTTCTATTTTTATAGATTGACCCGCTTTTAAAATAATAATTTCGCCATCAATGATAAATTGTTTTTTACCTTTAATGATATAGGTATATTCATCAAAAGCTGGCGTTTGAAAAGGTTCACTCCATTTTGCAGGAGCTACCATATGCGCAATACTTATTTGTTGATTTTTATCTGTAGCGTTGCCAAAATGTTCTTCTATTAATTTACCATCTGTTGTTGGTACAACAAACGGTTTATCTTGAATTGTATATTTTTTTCCCATAATTACAAACAAATCATTCTATAAACAATTTTTACATTCATCCTTTTTGACAAAACTTTTGTTTTTTATGATGTAAAAATGTTAAAAGTATTTAATTAGTCAAACCAAATTATAAATGATTTAATTTTTGCTAAATCAGGAATTTGCTCTAAAGATATTTTTTG
>TARA_R110002153_G_scaffold16136_3_pt1 | contig 17353 bp, 16 predicted proteins | sample TARA_R110002153 | Tara Oceans TARA_R110002153 (sample SAMEA4398193) | marine metagenome | biome: Polar Biome; feature: [SRF] surface water layer (ENVO:00010504); material: water (ENVO:00002006), including particulate matter (ENVO:01000060) such as... | depth 5 m
GCCCGCATCGGAATCAATATCTGGCCAAGACGTACGATGCCTTCCCAAGAAACGTTCCCAAAGGAGATCGTAATCAAGTGGATCTACCTGTGTTATCCCAAGGAGATAATTCACCAAGCTTCCCGCTCCACTACCACGACCTGGCATGAACAACGTATGATCAGCTGCCTTATGAAACACAGCGTCCATAACAAGGAAATAGTTTTCAAACCCAAGAAACTTGATATCTGCTAGTTCCTCTTTTGCCCTTTCAACATGCAGCTTGCTTTTGTGCATACCCTCTTTAACTAAAGCATCCTTGATCTTTACAGCAAGTTGTTGAAACGCTGTCTCATCTGCAGTATCAAAGTTTGGGAGCTTAACAGATGTGTCAATCCAACAATCTTCACATTTTTCCCATGCAATATCATGTGTCAATTCAATTGACTGCTTTACTGCTTCTTCATACCCCTTATATGTTTCTTCATACTCATCGTAATGTCGTGTAAACTCATCCCACATTTGCTGTGCATTTTTTGGATATAACTCACATTTCAATTCATCGAATTGCGGCAAAGGTGACGGATCACTACCCATCCAGCCAAGTTTCTTATACAATTCTCGTGCTTCCCACTTATCAGGTGAATAATAGTGTGAATCAGGAGTCGATATCAATTTCAAACCAGTATTATCAGCGTGTCGTAACAAATGATGATTTACCAAATGTTGCTGCTTTAAACGATTGAATTGCAGCTCAAGATAAAAGTTATCTTCGCCAACACAATCAACAAACCTTTCTGATATTACGTTCAACTCACTTTGTATCTGTTCATCAGAGAACTTTAGTGCATTACCACGCATAATTCTGTTTGACATGATACCGCCGAGACAAGCAGTTGATACATTTAATCCTTCGCCAAACTCTTTTAACAAAGCATAATCAATTCTAGGATATCTATAGAATCCGTCTGTGTAAGCTCTTTTTATCAACGTGAATAGATTTGAAAGACCCTTGCTATTCTGTGCTGTTACTACCAAGTGATATCGTCTTTTCCACTCATCTTTTCCAAGAATGAATGTTTTTGTTTCTTCTTCGTTTTCGATGATATGACCGGTATCTTCTTCATTTTTTTCTTTTTTAACTTTTTTCTTTTCTAAAGCTCTGTCAATTTTTGATTGCTCATATTCACGTTCCCAGTCTGCTAATGATGGAACGAAGTAAAACTCACACCCATAAATTTGTCTAAATTTGGTTCCTTGCTTCTTCAACTTCTCAGCATGTTTATGTGCATGTGCCAGGCCCGAACCATTACCGTGATCTGTCATTGCCCAAGCATCCATTCCGTTTTCAATAACGAAATCAATGTGTTTCTTTGGATACCCTAAACCATCAAAGACACTAAAACAAGTGTGACCATGAAGACCTACGAACCTTTTTGGTGGTTCAATTAGTTTCAATTCCATATTACTCCTTATTATTATAATCATTTACATTTATATTATAATAAAATATTTAAATTGTTGCATTTATTTGAAGTATTGTTATGCTTATGAATCAGCCGGATGAGATTTTTCTATATTCTTTCTCGCTACTGACGATGTATCTGCTCGTAGCTGCGTGATTACGTCTTCTGGTATGTTAGTCAGCTTTGCCAAAGTAGACCTGATTTTTGCGCTTGTATGCTTCACTAGTATCCTTGCAATGTCGTCTGTCATTACATGGTCAACAACCATCAGCACTAATCTTTTCACGTTGTTCATGTTTGATTTGATATATTCTAATACAAGTGGTTTCCTTATTTTTCGGTAAACTTTTTTGTTGTGTCCAGCTTTGCTTTTTTCATCTGGAACCCATGTGCCTCTGTTGATAAATCCGCTTACCTGCCATGTTTGTGGCATATTTAAAACATATCTTACTTGATTTGAATTTAGCTTTGCGATATGTTTGCTTGTATATCTTGAGATTATTGAATCGTCATTCTTGAATATTGCGCTTACAAGTTTTGGAGTAGCATCTTCCCGGCGCATGTTACGAATCATATGCAGCTTGATATTTGAATGCCCGTGTTCCATCAAGTATACGAAGTATTTTTCTGTTCTATACTCTTTGTAGTTATCGAACAGATTCATCAATATACGTGTACTGTGCCTACTACTACCGTTCTCGATTGCTGACATGTCAACTAGTTCCTTGTATCTATCTAACTCATGGTTTAAAAATTTAGGATTACCCAAAATGTTAATTTTCAACGTGTCAAAACTTTCTTTGTTTTCACTATATATTCTAGTGATTAGTCTTTTTTCAATGAAAGTATTCTGGAGTATATTACCAATCGCGTCATTGCGATAATTATCACTTGCGCGTTGCCATTTGACTGATTTTGTTATATAATTGTATATTTCAGTTAAATCATGATTGTTGCGAACATGTATCATAACATCCTGCATGGACCAAAAAGACTGGTAGGGAATCAGCTTAAACAACAACTCTCTACTTATTGGCTGTGAGTCTAGAGGTCTATTTTTACGAAATAACTCATGACTGATTTCCCCCGCTATCTCTTTCGTCATATACCTTACAAGTATATCTGTCATATCAATGATCTCGTCATACTTTATGCCCCTACTCGCGACTAATACTTGTTCGTATGTCATGTTTTCTGCAGAAGCAGAAAAATACTTCTTTTTTAACATTACAGCGATTTTTTTGTTAAGATTTCTGTTATTTGCAATTTTTGCTATCGCGGACATGTTATTTGTCTTCATAACATTGACAACAACTCGTTTAAGTAACTTACCATAGTCATACACGTAATTTGCATGCTTTTTGTTACTTGTTGGGTCGTTGTTGATGATATACTCAGCAATGTAATAGTTCCTGCGACTCATATTTTGTAATTCTCTAAATGATACGTTAGCAACTAGCTGATTGACATCTAGCGAGTTTAGAAATATTTGCAAGTCTTCTTTTTTCATTCTGAGTATTTGATAATTCTTTGCGAGTATTGACAATTCGTATGGGTCACCCTTGTCAATGACCGATGCAAAACGATCAGGCGTCAGAAGACATTTTGCTAGAGCAGTAATAGAACTCCTTGAATCTTCTGTTGTATCATTTGCAAACACGAATTCAGCTATTAAGGGAGAATGCCATTTAGCACTACCTGCACCCGCACTAGAACCCATGCTTATAAACTGATGTAACAAATCGTTAGCCAGTATTTTTTCAAAATCAAGGAGTGCTATAAATCCTTGTACATTATCTTTGTTTCTGTATTCATAAAACAAAAAACTAAACATATTGTCTTCGTATAAGTATTCGGAGACAATATGTAGTTTCAGGTCCTCATATTGTGTGTATTTAAAATAGTTTCTAACGTCTGACATGAAAAAGGAAAGATCTGCTTCTTCCCCTGCTTTAGCTGCCCTCTCCATCGGCAAAAACTGAATTAATGATACAGATCCGAAGAATTCCTTTTCATTCATTATTAGTCTGTCACTACGTGCTGCGTCTTTAAGCATTGCAGCGATGACGTTAGGTTGTATTACGCTTTCTAATGTGTTAATGCCGGCATCAGAGTTATCAGCGTCTACTGTTACACTATTCTTTTGACTAATATTTACGTGACCTTTCTTTTTCTTTTCAACACTCACACAAAACTTTCTAGTTTTATCTGTAGGGTTATACCCGTTTTTTCTAGTGAAATAATACATGTGAAGATTCATTTTACGATGATAGTTCATGAACATGTTTGAACCGCTATCGACACTTGTACACCACCCCATTGTGCCAAGTATGAGTTTATCCTCAGCTCGACCTGGATTATAATATTTCTTATCAGGTCCCATTCTAGCAAGTGTAATAGAACCTTGATATGTTTTTGGGTAACACACAATCCAATTATTATCTTCATATACTACGTCAAAATGCGTACTGTCACCAGCAAAACCGGCATTCAGTAGCTTTTGTAAAACTTTTGTTCTAATAACTGTTGCTGTCATGAAGTTTATGTATTTCATACAGTCATCGTATTCTATCATTCCAGCTTTTATATTGTCTGATATATCAACATTACCCATTCCGGGGATTGTTGCTACAGCTAGTTGACCCCTTAGATACGGATCAATGATTTTTTGCTTTACAATTGTGAAACTTCCAATAATATCGTCAACTGAATGATTTGACTCGCCTACCAGCGTATTATATGCCATGACTCTAAAGATATCGTTATTGAATGGCGGTCGAAATCCTTTCTTTGACAAAATCTTTGATGAGTCTTCCTCTGACAAAGTGCCAGCATTTATTAGAGATAAAAAGTTTTCTTTATTGTGCTCTAACAACAAAACTGTCATTGCTGATTCTAATAATAAGTTTCTGAGTGTGTTATTCATCTTTATTCCGTTTAGTTTACTTAACTGTGCTGAACTATATAATAAATATGATGTAAAGCAAGTAAAATCATTACTATTGTTAAAATTCGTTTGTTATATAACACATATTAAGTAGATATATAGTATATAACTGCGTGAGGTAATAGTGAAAAAGCATATATATCGTAAATTAAGACAAACTTTGATTAAAAAAATGTTAATGGAGGCTGTTGAGCCGGCTGAGTTAGCTGCGTTGGCGCGCGCAGCGCCCGGAAGGGAAAGAGTTAAGATGTACAGAAGATTAGCAGCGAAATATCACCCAGATACTCACTATCTTGGCGCAAGTATAAGTAACGAAGAAGCTACAAGCGATTTTCAAGAAATAGGTAATCTGAATGATAAGTTGATGAAGCGAGAAGAAAAAGCTGTTTTGGCTTCTCAACAGCAACCTGATCCTCAAAAACGACAACGAAAACGAAAAACTGCTTGGAGTAAGACGGGGAAAAAAGCAAATAGTCAAAGAAATGCAAAAAGTGAAGAAGAAAAAGAAGACGCTATCAGAGAAAAGTTTAATAAACATTATCAACAGAGAAGTTCAAGTTTAGACAAACTTATGTCTGCGGAGAGCATCAAAGAGTTGCTTGAAGAGTATGGTAGCTTTTGTTATGATTGGTACGGCGATTTAAGAGGCTATTGGGTGTACAGAAACGCAAAAAAAATAATGTTAGATGTTATGAAAAAAGGACGTTATAATATTAATTATGACGTCATTAATAACTTTGGAGTTAAGAATAATTTCATTAGATCTAAATTTCAAGTTATTGTTAGTGCATTCGGCGCTGTTAAGACAGATGATAAGTTATTGTTTATAGATTTCTTCAGAAAAGGTTTGAAACATATTAGCACTGATGATCACATTGAAAAATATCGAGCTAAATATAATTATTTGTTAGACAAAATTGACGATGTCATTAAAGACAGAAAAATGACCGACAATGAGAAGAAAGACTTCTATAGAAACAAAGCCCTTAAACATTTTACAAACTTAGACACAAGTTATAACATTGTCGGCAAATTCAAATATTTGTTCTTACGATAATCAAACTTTCCTATAAACTTTTGGTCCGCCTCGCAAGCCCCATTTTAGTCCTGAATATCCGAGTGATGTCTTTCCATCAACTCGTTTAATGTTTCTTCGCTCTAATGCCTTTTGAAATGCCGGGTGGAATACTTTCCCGCCTTTTGTTGGATGACCATGAACTAAAACATCATCAAACTTATATGTTCTAAAATGCCCTAACGTCTTACCATTGTTCCATTCAGAATTCCACATTGTTTCATATAAGAAATGACCCCCAATTGGCATCTTGTCAAGAAACTTATCTAACCAAGGAAACGGTGCCCCAATACCAAAATCTGCAGAAGGAATATGCTCAACAGCTTCACATGCTGTGATCACGTCAATCTCAATACTCTTCTCTGATATCTCTTCACTATTTAAAATTGTTATGTTTGTTAATCCAGACCTATCCAGGAGCTTCGAGAATATCAACCGTGAGCTTGGGTTTAATTCATTATAGTAAACATTAGCATTAGGGAACCGTTTCGCGATCATTAACGTCGTTAATCCCATGCCCGAACAAAGATCTAGAACATTGAATGATTCTTTTTTATCATAATCTAATAACTCAAGATGGGCCAGTATATTCTTGATCGTAGAGAATTTATCGACTGATCCTTTCTTATGAAGTTTTACTGTTACATGTAAGTTGCAATGTAGTGTTTCAAAAGCATACTCCTTTAAGTTATACAACCATGATGCGTCTCTAGTCTTGTACCATTTTTCGTATAACGGATCAAGGATTTTAGGGTCTTTTTTTGTATTTGCAGCGAATTCTTCTTCAGTGAATCCTAAGTCATCAACAAATATCCGTCCTATAAAAGTCAGGAAATCATCTAGCGCATCAAATCCAAACAAGTCATTGAGTGTGGGTGTTTTTTTCATTCCGACAAAGTCGCAAACCAAACTATCTTCTGTTTCCCCAACATGAAGGAATCGTTTGTTTTGTGAGTATAGTCTTTTTCTTCCCGTGATTGAATTCACACGAAATTCTTTTGTGTCGATCGTTTTATCGAAGTTTATTTTCTTTCCCATTGGGTTGTGCCTCTCTTTTCTAAATAAAACAGGAGACTCTTAGCTCCTGTTTGTTTATATTTATAATACGTTTATGTTTTAATTCTAAAAATTACATGTTCTGCTTTTGGAAAAATTCTGTCAAATCAATGTTCTTGTTCTTTGCTTCCTCTAAGTGTTTTAGCGGATTATAATTCTCTGAAGATTTTATACTATCATATGACATTTGAATGCCATCTAATAAACTGATTTTTGGCTGCCACCCTGATCTTGTTCTGAACTTTTGAGAATCAAGCCTATGATTTCCTAAATAATCTGTGTCGGGAAACCAATTGATGATGTCAGTCGTTTGCTTACCTGTTACAGCTTCGATTAACTCTACTATGTGTGCTGTATTATAAGGTGCGTCTAATGATATATTAAAATCATCTTTCCAACATTCGTCTGTTTTAATAGCTGTTAACACCGCATCACAGTAATCATTAACATGTAAGTAATCTTTTATTTTTGCTGTATCAAGAAACATGTCACATTTTTTGTTGTTAAGTGTTGCAAAGATAGTCTTTGCAATTAGTGAATTCATATCACCAACGCCACCGTATGCAAACAAAGGACGTACAATCATCCACGTGTTTGTTTGGGTTTTTACAATGCTTTCTGACGCCAATTTTTGTATGCCGTAAAGTGTAGTTGGCAGCAAAGTAGAATGCTCTGTAATATATTTGTCTTGATATTTCGGTGTATCGTATATTACCGTCGTTCCCATGTAACACACAGCAATGTTTAGTGACTTTGCTGCTCTACAAATATTATATGTTCCCTGAACGTTTGTTAATGTCGCTTCCCTGGGATTTAATGCACAAACGTCAGTTCCAACAACTGCAGCGTTGTGTATCACAACATCAATTTCGTTTATGTGTAAAAAATCGACCCATGCAGCTTCATCGTTTTTATGAACACAAGGTTCACCCTTGTCTGTTACATGCACATTCTTGAAATTGCTGTAACCTGTTATAATCGTTATGTCAGAAAAAGATTCAGCACGAGCAATTAAGTTCGTGCCGATAAAACCTTTTTCACCCGTAATAAATACGCGCATAATATTTTCTCCTTGTTTTATTTATTATATTATAACAAGAAATTTTAAATGTTGCATTTAAAGTATTATCTGTATACTTTTCTTCCATATCTTTCGGCCATCAATCTACCACGTGATTTTGATTCTTTCAGCTTTTCAACTTGACTCGATAAATCAGGTGTATCCGATGCTCCTTTGCTAATACCGTCGATCGTATTCATCAGTGTGTTTGAGTCTTTTGATACAGCTCTTTTGGTATCACCCGATGTTGTATATCTAGCATTTGGGTCTATAAACGACTTAAGTAAAGTAATTACATCTCTAGATGATATCGCCCCACGAGTTGTTTGTATATGTTTTTTTCGTAATTCTGTGTCCATCTTTGCTGCTTTATACCATGCAACCCAACCCCAGAATCCTTCTTTTTGATTTGCGGGGGAAGATGGTCTGGTTGCATCAGGTGTTGATGCGTTGCCATACCACGGCTGACCACCTATTTGATCCCAAAGTTTTTTAATCTCTTGCTTCTCTGTTTTATTAGATCCGGAGTTAATGTAAGAATTCCAGTCTTTTACACGAGTACTTGAATTTGAAGGTGATTTTGGATAAACTGGGCCAGTGTGTAGAGTATAGTTGGGATTTCCAATCAATTCTCTTTTTACTTCTTGTCCTTGCGGCGAATTAATTTTTATTTTTTCGTCTCCTGTCACAGCCATTTTAATAACTAAACTAGCACTTTTCACGTAGTAGGCCAGTGTCTTATCTTTATTTAGAAAAGTGTGTCCAATAGAGTCTTCTAGTGTTTGATCATCGGCTAGCTCAGGCTTTTTCATACGTGATTCTTGTTCGTTCAATGATTCATAAATCAATCTTCGTAATGTTCTTCTTGTTATTTTTTTCATTATAAGTTCTCCTAATAAACTAGTGTCATAAATAATTATTCAGCAAAGAAGATAGTTTCTGGAAAATAATTATTTAATTCAATGTTGTTATTTAATCACGTAACTTTGAAACCGCCTGGCTTTTTACTCCTGTTGTCGTCAGTAAATTTTTCTAACTTATCTATCTTAGGATCCAATGCGTTTGCTATTCTCTGAAAATTGCCAGCTAGCTCAGAATATTTCTGCTTTTCATAGGATCCCATCTCAGCCATATTTTTACATTGTTTGATTGTACCGATTTTTGTTGCGCTTTTGCCTGTGCCTACTAAACCGTAATAAACTTTGTCTAAATCACCGCGTATGTTATAATCTGTGAATATTTTGGTAAATGCTTTTGATGACCCCATTCCTTTATAAACACTGAAACGATCGCGAACAGAGCCTACTGATGCTGTGTATGTGCCATTAAGGATTTTATCACTGGAATTAGCGAAAATATTGCTTAAGTCGCCACCACCGCGGGTTTTACCGTTTACTTTGACTGACGTGTCTTTTAACTGTTGATAATAATTAGCACAGTCAGCCAACAGTTGAATTATCTCAAACTGCATAAATTCGCCTTTTTCCTGTGTCGTAGGTTCATTAACAACCGGATCAGCCTCAGGAGGAACTACAGTATTTTCCCGTGGATCCTTTTTCTTAGGTTTCGTTGGGGCTTTACAACTTTCAATTTCGCCAGAATATTCTTTATCAAGTATTGCTATTGCCTTTCTGTATTTTCCATACGTTGATTTTGCAGGTCCTAACTTTACGCCTTTACCCTTTGTGTCTTTCTTTCGAGCATACCAGATACAGTTTCTTAGCTGATATTCCCATTCAGAATCTTCATCTGGGTCTGGCTTCCATGGATCAGGATCTACTTCGGGAGGCTTTTTCTTCTTGGTTGCCTTTTTCGTTACGTCGCCTTTTTCAAGTTCTGTGTTACATTTATCATCTGCTTTTTTAAGCCAATTTGTTAAAACTTCCAACAATGATTCAGCTTCTCTAAAGCGGCCCTTCATAAGCTTTGATTCGCCGCCTTCGACCTTGTCCTTTAAGTCTTCTTCGTGTTGTCTGATGATATTGTATAACTCTTCATTACAAAGATCTTTCTTAAATTTATCTAGATCGATTCGAATTCTTCTAAAATTAAGTGCTTTCGGTATTCCCTTTCTACGTTCTTCATTTTGTAATGACAATGATTCTTTTATTATTTTTCGTAATTGTCGCTTAGATATTCTCATTATAGATTCTCCTAATAAAGCTAATGGTCAGCAATAATTATACTGACCATTAGCTAGTTTCTGGAAAAGCTTGTCTTTTTATTCTATTTTTCCAATATATCTTTCACGAATCAAACCGCCCTCAGCTTTACTTCGTTTAAGATATTCGTCTAATTCATCTAACGATCTGCACACTTTTACTCCTGACGCTGCAAGCATCAAGTTAAATTGAGCGCCATCTGGCAATCCCGCACAATAATACACGATGGGCTTTCGAAGACAATTAAAATAACCTGCCTCAAACAAAGTTCCCATGTCTTTATTTCGAGTATTACATAACATCCACGACGCAGTTTTCATCCCAGCAATGTTGCCACTAAACACTTGATCCTGAAATGATTCAGCTGCGTCTTCATTACACAAGTTTTCATCTTTTGGGCTAAAATACGATATGCCATTACTGTCTAACACTGATTTTAACGATTCGAGCTCTTCCAACCACTCTGGGCTAAACCATCCACTTGCTAAATATACTTCTTTTTCTATTCCCATTACTTTCTCCCTACGAAAATATCTTGATTTTGCTTAATTATACTAATTTCAGCCAACGTCTCATTCCATAAACGTGTAAATACTGCTGCTCTATTTGGCGGTTCTGTGCCATTAATGTCTTCTCTTCGACCTTGATAAATTGAGTCATTTGGGTGATATTCGAACACATCATTTTTTGGTTCTGGCCAATATAGATTTGTTCCTTTTGATACAAATTCATCGCCCTCTGTAACTCTAAACGTTTTAACATAATGCATGTCAGGTTTGTTAAAATCAATTCGAGTTGTTGCTTCTGGCAATACCTTACAAAGTTCTTTTGCCATGTAGATAGCAAAAATGTTATCTGCTGCTGGTTGAATTTGAACATCTTGTCTTTGATATATTAATCCTAACAAGTCTTTCAAATTGAATCTTGCAATATAAAATGTTGCGTGTGCCTTTGGAAGAATATATCTCGCGTCCATCATTGATACCTTCTTTGAATCTGACATGTCTGCATATAACTGCATTGATGCTTTGATGATATCCTTGTATCTTTCATAGAACTCTGGTGAATTCTGGATTGCTTCAGGAACTACAAAGTCGTCATGACGAAGATCTCTGTCACCCGTGCATTGAGCTGCGTAAGAACCCGCTCTATGGCGAATTAAATGAGTAACTTCTTGTGTTGATAATCCTGATATCTTAAACACAAAACTCATTGTCTCCATTGGTGTTGGAAGTGCTCTAAAGTTAAGAACATCTTCTAGATTTCTTGACAAGTCTTGCATACTAGTTGTTGACGGATTTGTATCATCTGGATGATCCGACCACGTTGCTTTGCACATTTGCCATGCTGTATTCAACATTTGTGTTCTTGACGGATGGTCAATTAATTCAATTTTTAATGCTGTTAAATTATTCTTTATTGATGTTGTCGGTTTTTCATGAAATTTTAATCTCATTGGTAATATGACCGGTCTAAGGTCTGTATTTTGTGGCATTTAGTTTCCCCTACTTAATGTATAAACTGATTATTTTAGTTATTTTTTAAATCTTTATTTGTATTATATAAATCTTTTATTAATATTGCATTTATGTTTTAAATTTACTACGCAATGCTAGTCAGATTGTTTTGATGCTATAATGTCTCGCATTGACCGTAATGCTGATTGGATCATGTTGTCGTCATACAAGAATATTGATTCATCATTTAGGTGTTTATTATACGGTCTTTGTGGAACGAAACAAGTCATACCGTGCTTTGCATATTCTGTCGCGTGTTTTGGTGCGTCATCAATTGCAAACATTATCTTGCCAGCATCATAGTAATCAGACTTTGCACACCATCTAAACTTCTCTGTTGAGAACGAAATTCTATCTGCAGGTATGTCATATTTGTTAAGCCACCCATATGTGTCATATAAGCATTGTAATTCTTCTTCAGGTCTGGCAGTCAGTAAATGGATCCAGCATCCCATTGCCTTCAATACTTTAATAATCTTCAAGTTATTCTTTATAATTCCAATCTGAGAAAATCCGCCTTGATCTAAAAACATTTGAAATACAGCTTCTGAATTGTGTTTTGATTTTGATAATGCAGTAATAAAATAATACTCTTTTGTATTCACATCAACGGGAATACCCATTTTAGTTTCGAGCCAATTGGCAAATCCTGTACGAAAGTCCGCTAAGACGTCATCAATATCTACAATTATTACGGGTTGTTTACCATCCCATTCTTTTTCATGCATCTTTTTGTGATAATTCAAATACACATCTTTACTATTAAAAGCTTCTTCAAACTCGGAAGCTTGAATTCCCCAGATATTTAATATTGCCATCATATAGCGAACAACGTCAACAGTCTCGTATAAAACTGTTAATCGATCAGCTTTTGGCTCATAATAATCGTGATGATGTTTATACTGTGTGGCGCCCACTAGAGCGCTTATCTCAGAATGCGCACATAATGCAAGTTGTTGTGTATGATGTGCTATCTTTTCATCAGTTAACTCAGAATGATGACCAATTACTTGATTATTATAATTACCCTGTCGTGATAACATATTTTTTATATTCATAAAACCTCTTTTAATTTATAGTATTATATTTATTTAAATGTTGCATTAATAGCCGTTATACAGTCTGTCCCTAATTACTTTGTCTTTTGACTCATACGAGTCAAATAAGTCATTTTCATCAAACCCAGCGACAATGAACATTGCAAAGAAATAATTCAATGCATCTACAAATTCTTCCAAAAATTCTTCTCTATTTAGTATACCATCAATAGTTTTTTTGTGTGGTTTCCAGTTCTTGAGATGTGCTAGCGCTTCAAACATTTCCTCGACACCATTTAGTGCCAGATCTCTGCAAAACTTCTGAGAATCTTTTTCTAACAGATCAACCGGGATCACGTCTGGATAAGACCCCGGTTTGGCTTTTCTCATTTCATCAATAAACGTTTTTCGCATCTCAAACATCTTGTTTAATTTACATGTCATTAGAACCCCTACAGCTCTTGATCTGTTACGTTTGTTGGGATGCTTTCTAGTAGAGATTCAATCTCTTTCTGGTGTCTTGCTTCATATTCGCTGTCAAGATAAATCTTGCCATTCACTTCTTGCAAATCAATTGCTCGAAAATAATCTGTGATATCAATACCTTGAATCATCGCGATTTGAATTAATTTAACAATGTGCATTGTTACGCTATCATCTAACTTCATATTATAATCTCCTTTTATTATTATATTTAAATTATACTATAAAATATTAAAAGTTGCATTTATTTATTCATTATTGATGATTTTTGATTCTTCGATATTTTCTTTTGAATACTCTCTCACAATTGATTTAACTGAGTCTTCTGTGAACTGACTTGTGACAAAGTCATGAAGTCTAATCAGCGAACTAACCAAATATCTAACTTTGTCGTCATTACTATTAAAGTCATTAACTACAACATCATTAATTGTTCCATCAACAAACTTTTTAATATTTGTCAAATGTAGTTTAGTTTGTTCAGATAACTTATTACTGCTATAATCTTCTAACTTATCAGCCATATTAATTTTCCCACTTAGTGTAAACAGTTTTTCCATTTTTCATTGTTGTTATCAAAGCCTTTTTATCGTTTTTATCAGGATACTCAGAAATCAGTTCTGTAAACTCTAAGTTATCCTTAATATGATTAAATATATCTGTGTTGCCGAAGCCCACGTTCTTATTTTCGTTATCTATCATTTAAATGAGTCACCTTTTTTAACTCTTTGTGTTAATAAATATATGAATCCTTCATATAAATTTGCAGAACCTGCAATTAAATCTTCCATTCCAAGTGAAAGAAAATTCGTACCTTGCATGCTCTGATATAACTCTTCCAATCTTGCTAGATGTGCCCTAGCAGCTTCTAATGACATTACTGCTATTTCATCGGCTGACGCATCAACTGGTGATCCCAAACTTTGCAAAACTTGATGAGATACTAGCGTTAATGTTATTGGGCATGCAACTCTTTCCGTATCAAACGCAACAATTGATCTTTCGACTATAGCGTCAAAATCATCAATTATTTTTACATATATGTCTCCGAACAAATTGACATGATCACCAGCAAATGATGATCCTTTTGTCAAGTGATGTGCCGAATGAAACCATGTTATCATTGCCTTAACACTACCAAGATAAGCAATTACTGACTTTTCCATACAATCCTCCAACTGTTATCTATATATATCATGATGAAGCACACATTAAATAAACTTTATATCTACATCAACGCTAACTGACATTGACGGAACTCTTTTGAATTGTGCTAAACCAATCTCAATACACTCATCTGCTTCAAGATACCAATCAGCATGTTTCTTTTTATCTAGCTCATCCAAAAAATACGTGTCATTTTTGCCGCATTGTCTTGCCATCATTTTGTATATCTTATCATTGAGACGTCTTGCGTTCTCTGCCTTCGCTATCATATCATCGACCTTTCCAATTACACCGCCAGAGATATCATGAATCATAACAGTTGCATGTTGATCAACGAATCTATACCCCTCTGTCCCGAATGCTAATAATGCTGCACCACATGACATTGCTTTACCTTCTACAATTGTTGCAACTGGTAGTTTTGACTGTTCTATTGTTGATATCATTGACATCAACGCAACAACTTCGCCGCCAAAAGAATCGATAATAACTGGTATAACTTTTTGCCCAGTGTTATGTGCAAGAGCGACTTTGCTTCTAAACGCTTTTGACGATTCTTCGGTAAATTCATTAACTGTAATGATTACAGGATCGTGTCTTAATTCGTATTCTTTAATTTGATTTGATATTTTGTATTCCCAAAGCATAATTTATCTCCATTTGATAGTTATATCATACTGGGCACAGACAATATTTGCACTGGTATTTTGTCATTGATTATATCATCGTTCGCTATTAATTGTTGTTTTTGCAATTTCTCTTACTTCCCAGCTATTATCAAAGTTTATAAGCCTCGTCAAAGTTTCATCGCTAGCGTTTTGATTTCTTGCAACACCATCCCTGATATCAATGTCCTTATGTCTTGATAATAAATCAAGCGTTTCTGCTGACGTATTGGCGTGTCTTGTTGCGAGATACAAATTATCTGGTTCGTCTTTGTTTGCTTCACATATGTTATTTATCGCTTCAGTAGGCGACGCTTTGTTTTTTAACATATGTTTTGAAACTTGATAAAGCGTTCCGAGTTTAAGTATAGACATTTCTATTTTGACACGTGATATCAAAATAAGAATTTTCGGATTTTCAGTCAAAATAGAAATTTCTTCTATATCATATGCGTGTTGCTTGTAATCATTATAATTATCTCCATCTCTCAGCAACTTCAATATGCTCTTAACTTGTGTGACTGAAAGCGAGCGGTAATAGTCTTCTAAACTGATCTCTAATCTTTCGTCTCTTGCTACATCCCTCGTCATGATATCGAGTATATGTTGGCCTACGTTTTTAACAATTGCAGCATGTTCTATGTTCGAGTTGTCTCCATCAACTGACGCATTACTCTTCATTAATGTTATAGTTTTTCCTTCCTTTGCAAAACTCACACACATTTTTCTATACTTGTCATTCGGGTTAAATCCTGTTTTTCTAGTCAAATAATACATATGTAAATTCATTGCCCTATGATAATTAAGAAACATGTTTGATGGACTATCAACAGACGTACACCAATTCATTTTACCAACTATCAAAAAGTCCTTTGCAGGTGTGTAATATTGCTTATCGGGACCCATTCTAGCAAGGGAAATAGAGGCTTTGTACGTTTTAGGATAACATACAATCCAATTATTATCTTCATGAATTACATCAAAGTGTGTATTATCACCAGCAAAACCAGCATCTAACACCTGCTGTAATGTTTTTGATCTTACGACTGTTTGTCCTGACACATCTAAGTATTCTGAGAAATCGTCATATGTTGACGTGTTTTCGCTTATCTTAGATCCTAAGTCAATAATTTTATTAGACGTCCCCGGGACTTCTATGATACGCAATTGTCCCTTATTGTAAGGATCAATTATTTTTTGCTTGAACACGCTATACGACTTGACAAAATCATACGGCGAGTGTCCTTGACCCGAAACAAGTGTGTTGTATAACGTTGTTCTCATTATTGTGTCTTTGAACACACTTCTTGGTTCGCCGTTTTGTTTGAATGACTGTTGATACTCATCTTGCGTCATTTTATCATCGAGAACTAGCTTTTCGAAATCTGCTGTTTTGTTTTCTAGTAAAAGAAATGTTTCGATTAACAGCGACAATTGTTTTCTTGTAATTCTCATATGTCTTATTTCTCCTTAACGTATCTATAATTATCTTAATTGGCTACTACTATTAACTTGATATTGCTAATAATTAATAGTAAATCAATATTGTCTCTACTTAGTTGCGTCGTTAATTTTCATAAGAAATGACAAGCCGCTGTACATTAATTTTGTATACTCTTTAACATCATCTTCTTTTAACTTGCCGCCGCGTGTTAACCAGTTAAATACATTATTAAGCTTCTTAGTAATATCTTTCATGCGCTTCATATTTTTGGGTTTGATTTTGCGTGCCATTTCGGTGGAGTGTTTCTTCAAAGCTCTAAGCTTGCCAGTATTTGATATCATATCATAAAAACCCTCTAAAGCTTTTTTATAGTATATATTATCCATCTCATGCATTTTTACTATATTACTCTTGCCATTATTATACCCATCATGCCCAAAAACCGGAACATTATTCGTATAATCGCGCACAAAGTCATTTATATCTTTATCATTTAATACATCAAGCTGTTTACGATCAAATTTGACAAATGGTTGATCTAAGACCGCGCCTACACCGAACACCATAGAGTTGATCGATCTTTCATCGGTCCTAAATCGATCAATACTTTCTCCTGCATCCCACATATCTTGTCTAGATTTCGATAGATTACCAAACATCATGACGTTTTCTTTTATCAAGTGTATCATTTCGCTAGACAACTTTTTTCCAGTTTTAATATCATAGAATGGATAACTCTCATGAAAATGATCAAGTAGTTTTGCAAATTGCTGTAGGTTTGTGATTAATTGTGTGTCACCAAGAATTCTAAAAAGAGGTATTCTGTCACTGCTTTTTAGTGATGTTGATATAAACATCAAATCCTTTTGATAATCTCCCGTCGATGAAGTATTAAAAGCTTCAATTTCTTTTTTAGTAAAAAAGTAGAATTTCGATATAATTTCAATATCAACTGATCGGCCTGGCATGCCTATCATGTTTACAATATCGCAGCATACGCCTGTAACACTCCCACCCTGAACAACAATTTCGTTGTAATTGTTACCTGTTACAGTTGCATCAGTAATCTTATCTTCTGGGCCCACAATTAAAGATTCTGAATTTAATGCTATTCTTGAAAAGTCTGCATGTTTCTTGAAATTTTCTTTTGAATTTTCTTTTTTTAACTTCAACCATTCAGTAACTATATCAAAATGTGCAGCAAAAGTAATATCACCCTTTATCCTAAAATGAACTTTTCTATCCCAACCTAGACCTGGATTATTTAACATTATTTCTTGTATTTTTGTGTTTAG
>TARA_R110002153_G_scaffold1455_4_pt1 | contig 17307 bp, 25 predicted proteins | sample TARA_R110002153 | Tara Oceans TARA_R110002153 (sample SAMEA4398193) | marine metagenome | biome: Polar Biome; feature: [SRF] surface water layer (ENVO:00010504); material: water (ENVO:00002006), including particulate matter (ENVO:01000060) such as... | depth 5 m
ACACCAGCTCACGATTGTATAATTACTGTTGGCACCATTAGTGCCAGTGGCGGAATCACTAGTATTACCGCAACAGGCGCTCCGAATTATTTTTCTAAAGTGTATGTTTCTAGCCCATTGCCCGGACCAGCACACAGATCTGGTGCAGCAAACGGATTAAATACGTTTAGCATACAGCACAGTGGGTTTACTGGCAGTTTTCAAATACAAGGCACACTGTTGAATAATCCAACAACAGACAGCGATTGGTTTGCAATTAACCCTCAGAGTATAACTGACATCTTTGGTGCAGTGGCGATAGACAACACCAGCAACAGTCAAAGCACTGATGCCTACATATTTGACGGTAATTTCATGTATGTCAGAATAAAGTTAAATATTATCAAAGGATCGATTGACAAAATACTATATAGAAGTTAATATAGTAGTATGCATATCGTTATCGAATTTACCAAAAATCTGATGCCTCCTTCGTGGAAGTCCACTGGTTCCGGTTGGACCAGCGGCAATTGTCCTATGTGTATTACAAATGGACAAGGCAGGCCTGATACCAAACGCCGAGGCGGCTTCCGCTTTGAAGATGATAAGTTTCAGTATAATTGCTTTAATTGTGGGTACACAACTGGCTGGAGCCCTGGTAAGCAACTGAGCGGGCGTCTGAAGCAGTTATACAGTACACTGGGTGCAGACGCTAGCGATATCCATCGATTACAAATAGAGCTAATGCGTGAGCGTGACACGAGTGAATTATTCATACAAAAAACTAAAGAAGATCAACCAGTTATAATAGACTGGCCACTGTTTGAACTACCCAAAGATGCTGCTCCAATTAAAAACTATCCAGTGGGTGAGTTAGATGATGTGAGTGTGGAACGGTTTGTCGCCGCATGTGAATTTTTAGTTGATCGTGGATTAGATAACTGGACTGATTGGCATTATAGTACGTTTAGTCACTTTCGTAATAGAGTAATACTGCCGTTTCGCTACAAAGGAGACATTGTAGGGTATACGGCACGTTGGGTTGGTGATGTTCCAAATAAAGAAACAACAAAATATTATGTGCAACAGCCCAAGGATTTTGTGTTTGGGTTGGATCGCCAGCGTGACAAACGGATAACTATTGTAACAGAGGGCCAGTTAGATGCAGTTGCAGTTGATGGCGTAGCCATTGGCAGTAATAACATGAGTGTTGAACAAGGCAAAATAATAGAACTGCAAGGCAATAGAAATATAGTATTGCCAGATGCAGATGCCGCAGGCATGAAACTTGTTATGCAAGCTATTGCCCGTGGATGGGAAGTAAGTTTTCCGCCTTGGGATAACGATGTTAAAGATGCTAACGATGCTGTACGAAAGTATGGTAAGTTATTTACAATAAAGAGTATTTTAGACTTCAGTATATCAAACCCAACTAAAGCAGAAATAATGGGAAAAACCTATTGCAAATAATCTGCAAAACAAATATAATCGAGGAGAGCAGTTATGAGAACTAAAGAAGAAATTTTAGCACAGATTACAGAAGTTATGGACGAATATGTGACACCAAATGTAGCACAGCATGGTGGGCAGGTAAACATACTTGACTTTGACTTAGAAACTGGTATTTTAAGTACACAACTCAGCGGAAGTTGCAGTGGGTGTGCTAGTAGTATGGCAACATTAAAGCAAGGTGTTGAAAGCACACTAATGCATTTTGTTCCAGAAATTACAAGTGTTACCGGCGAAGACGACCCAATGTTTAACAATCCGTATTACTCATCAGACCAATTTGGCAATTACAACTTTGATGATGATAATTTTCGGTGAAACGTGGCAGAACGTCCCACAATTGGGGACATTCCCATGAACCATTGCATGAGGTAGATTATTTGAGAACATTTGAAGTCACACCTGACGTAAAATCACATCGAGAAGAGTTTGCATGGACACCAAAACGTTCAATTTTAGGCTCGCTTATTTGGATGAAATCGTATATAATATACGAAACATGGGCATCATTGCGTGGGGTTGAAAAGCGATTATTAGAGCAATCAATATATACGCACAATGAATTTGTTGAAGCAAAATTAAAAGGTGAAGTAAGTTAATGGCAGAAGAGTATGGAATAGATTTACAAAAACTGTATCTTGAGTTTTTACAAGCAGACAAAGAACTATTTGTCCGATGTAACGCTATCATTGATTCAGAATACTTTGATCGTAGTCTACGTGGTGGCGTTCGCTTTATGCAAGAGCACGTGGAAAAATACGGCGACTTGCCAACACTTGAACAGATGAAAGTCAAGGGTGTTGTGGAGTTGCAAGATTTGCGAGAGAATACACAGGCACATCAGGATTGGTTTTTAGATGAGTTTGAGAAGTTTTGCAAACACAAAGGATTAGAGAAGGCAATTTTAGCAAGCACAGACAAACTGGAAAAGGGTGAGTTTGGTGCTGTTGAAATGATGATTAAAGAAGCAGTTGGAATTGGACTTGCAAAGGAACTTGGCTCAAACTATTGGGAAGATCCGCTAGGACGTATACAGCGTATTAAAGACAGCCGTGGACAAAACAGTACTGGTTGGAAAACAATGGATCAAATACTGTATGGTGGATTTAATCCAGGCGAACTAAACATCTTTGCAGGTGGTAGTGGATCTGGTAAAAGTTTGTTTATGCAGAACATGGCACTTAACTGGAGTTTAGCAGGTAAAAATGTAGTGTACATCAGTTTGGAACTTAGTGAAGAACTGTGTGGCATGCGTATTGATGCTATGGTAACAGGCATGAGTACCAGAGACGTTATGCGTAATGCAGATGATGCGGCACTTAAAGTTAAAATGAAAGGCAAAAAAGCTGGACTCATTCAGACTATACAAATGCCAAATGGTAGTACTATTAACGACATCAAAGCGTATGTTAAAGAAGTACAAATTCAGATGGGTGTAAAAATTGATGCACTGTTGGTTGATTATTTGGACTTAATGATGCCAGTTACAGTTAAAGTTAACCCAAGTGACCAGTTTATTAAAGACAAATATGTAAGTGAAGAGTTACGTAACTTAGCTATTGAGCTAAACATACTGTTTGTGACAGCATCGCAGTTGAACCGTGGCAGTGTTGATGAGGTTGAGTTTGATCACAGTCACATTGCAGGTGGTATTAGTAAAATTAATACAGCAGATAATGTTATTGGCATCTTTACTAGTAGGGCAATGCGTGAACGTGGCAGAGCACAGATACAATTTATGAAAACTCGTAGTAGTAGTGGAGTTGGTAGTAAACTTGATCTAGATTTTAATATTGAAACACTAAGAATAACTGACTTAGATGAAGATGCGGCCGATGCAGATAGCGGCGGAACAAGTGCCATTTATGACAAGCTCAAACGGCAGAACGGAAGCATGAATGATTCAGTAGGCAAGTCTCAAGCAAATAATATTGTTGAAAATGCTGTAGATAATACTGATAGACTGCGTAGTATACTTAAACGTGCTGAGTAATTATTCCTTATCCTCCGGTTGTTCCTGTTTTTTCATCTGTGTGCGTATTCTCTGGTACATGCTCATGTCGCTGGTAATTAATTCAGCGAGGGTGCCCAGCATGGTCATCAAAACTTCACGTTGTTGTGGAGATGGCAAACGTCCAGCGTCCATAGTCTTCATTGCCGATCGCACAAATCGAACATCTTCTTCTGCTACTAACCCATCGTTGGCCAATATCATAAGTTTACTCAACTGTGCATTATCCATGCCATCGTTATTTTCTTTTAAATCATGGAGTCTATCAATGATAGAACGAATATCTTCTGCGCCTTTTGACATTATTGTCTCCTTCAATACTAATTATCTATTTCAGCTAAATACCATTAACAAAAGGGCAGAGTATTATGAAAAAACGTACTAGAAGCATCCTTGATGAGATTAACAGCATAAGTGATCAGCGTGATCGCCGTTATATTGTAGAAAATACAGCGGACAACGTTATTGCAAGTGCCAGCAACCTTATCAAATTGATCAATGAAACTTATGATGCAGATACTAGTGCTGACCTTACGAAGCGTTTTATTAATAGTATTCGAACTCAAGACGAAATGAAATTCCGTCGTGGAATCAGGAAAGCCAATGAAAGTAAAAGACATACTGGGAAGTAACCCATTAAACAAAAGACATCGTGGACCGCATCGTAAATCACGCCATCGTGGTCGTGACTTACATGAGGGCGGCGCTATGCCTGGTGTTGGTGCAATACACATCAGCGAAATAGAACCAACCCTACGCCAATTAGAAAAAGAACTGGGGTTAAACCTTCGTGATTTTGTATTGGGCAGTGTGGGTAAGAAAGAATTTAGTGGCGATATTGACATTGCTATTAATTTGAAGCCTGAGGAGATGGCAGACTTTACTAAAAAACTTGAAGCTGCTCCTAGCACACAGGAAGTAAGAAAAAGCAGTGTGTTTATGACCAGTGTTCCTATTATAGGTTACGATGTAAACAAACAACGTAGTGGTCTTGAACGTACTGGTTACGTACAGATAGATTTCATGCCAGGCGATCCAGGTTGGATGAAAACTTATTATCACTCACCACATGAAAAAGACAGCAAGTATAAGGGTGTTTTCCGGAACATCATGATTGCCACTATTGCGGGCAGGAAAGACGTGGTAGTAGGAGATGAAAAAATAGAAGATGGCCGTCCACTGGTACAAGAACGATGGATTTGGAGCCCGACAGATGGTCTAGTACGTATTAAGCGAGAGCCAAAGCCGCGAAAAGACGGCAACGGCTACACTAAAGCAAAAATTGACACTCCTATTAGTCAGCCTATTAGAGAGCCGGATGCAATTGCTAAACAATTAGGCTTGACAAACGGTCAAGACTTGTATAGTTTCGAGACACTATTAAGTGCTTTAAAAAAGTCATACAAAGGCGAAGCAATAAAGCAAATTTTAGATGATTTTAAATCTAACCATGCAGTACAAGATATAGGTGTCCCAGATGAAATTTCGTGAACTAATAACAGAAAATAAAAAGCCACTAGTGGAAAATGCTGAAGCTCGTATTCACCATTTGGAAGACAAAGTGCTGTGGGGTGGTAGTGCAGGCGCTCGTCAAGCACTAGACACGCTGGAAAACATTCAAAGCAACCCAAAAGCAATCACAGTTAAGTGGGACGGAAGTCCAGCTGTTATCTTTGGGCGTGACGAACGTGGTGAATTTATACTCACAGACAAAAGTGGGTTTGGCGCAAAAGGCTATGATGGTAAAGTAAAAACACCACAAGCCTTACAAAACATGTTGCTGAGCCGTGGTAAAGAAGCACCAGACGATGGTCGTAAAGCGTTTGCAGCGGCTATGGGCAATGCATTTAAAGTATTTGAAAGTGCAACACCAGCCAACTTCCGTGGATTTATGTGGGGCGACTTGTTGTATTATACTCGCCCACAAGTAGATGACGGCGACTTTGTGTTTAAACCACAGATGGTTGTATATCGTGTTAAATCAGATAGTGAGATTGGCAAGCGTATTGCCAGCAGTACTGCTGGTGTTGTTATCCACATGAAGATTGATCTAGACGGCAACAAGAGTCGTGCTGATGCAAATGAGCTAACAGAGGGTGCATTATTGGTAATGCCTCCTGTAACAGCACAACAGCCTCCAAAGATTGATCAAAAGATTTTTGCAACTGCTGAGTCATTGCTACAACGCCATGGCGCAGGCATTGATAAATTACTCAATGCTGAAACAGTAAAGCAACTTAAAATTACTGACTTTAGTAAAATATTATACAGTTACATAAACCACAAAACCAAAACACGTAGCTTGGATAACCTAGCTGGTGAGTTTATTGATTGGTTAAGTGGTAGTAAGGTAACAAATGTTAAACAGGACCGCCTTCGTCAGCATATTGAAACTGACCCAGCGGCATTTAAAGGAATGTTTGATTTAATAACTGCTATAATGCAAACAAAGAATGATGTTATCCAACAACTTGATAACCAAGATGCAGACGTTGAGGCCTATACAGATGGGCAACGTGGCGGAGAAGGTTATGTTATTGGTAACGGCGATGCGAAACTTGTTAACCGTAGTGGCTTTAGTGCCGCTAACCTAAACAAGGTAAAAAAATAACGGATAAATATTAGTATGGAAAAGTATACAGCAAAACAATGGGCAGAGATCGAAGGCGGTCATACTATGAGTGAACCCAAAAAATCACAGTATAGTTTTATTAGTGACTTGAATGAAAGTCGCCAGTATCGTACACGCCAACAAATACAGCGCAGCAATGCACGTGAAATTGTGGATCATGCATTTTTAGATATGATTACACTTTGGATATTGTATAATGAATTCGACATGGCGCCAATTGCTGTTAAATATGCAAACAAGACTATGATGTATGGTGGGTTTAGAAGCTATCGTCAGAGTGGCACGGATTTATATGTAGCACTACATTTAATCCAGGCAAGAGATGCAGACACGATGGCTGGAGACAGCACAGACGATGCATTACTACAGCGTATTAAGTTTCCGGAACAAATTATTAAGACATTCCTAAACACAATGAAACAGAACGCAACAACTGCGCCACAGGCAAGACAGTCACTACAACTAATTGAACGTAAGTTTTTTATTACCAACAGTAATTATCGTAGTATACGTAGACTTGCCCAGGATTGGCCACGAATTAACGCAACACAGCGAGCATTGGTAGTTACACGCCTACTACAGTTTTATAGAACACATGCACGTAGAAGTGAATTGTTTGGGTTCCTACAGGATTATGCACGTACGAAGAAACTAGAAATTCGTAATGCACACAACGCCGAAAAACCAAAGAGCAAGAGCATGAACACCATTGCACAAGCCGCCGCCCTGGGCGCCGCAGGCTATGCAGGTTTTCAAGTAGGCCGAAGCATTGGCAAGGGCTTAGTATAATATGAATATTAATAGGAGATTATTATGACCATACAACGAAATGGTACTAGCAGACCAGGCGAAATGCTAACTGGAGATCTAGAATTTTTCACAGCATATTCACTAGTTGACGTATCTGACAGTGCAGTTTCAGACCCAAATGACGCAGATGTCGACGGATACAACCAAGCACAAAATTTAAATGTATTATTACAAACATTGGGACTAAGAGCCCAAGCAATTATCAGTAGTGTAACTAAACGCACAACACAGGCGATGGCCGACTATAGTTTTGGTACTGACTATACTGGAAACCAGACTATGTGGCTTGTAAAATTTGCCACTGAGTACAAAGGTGCCTGGGCTAAAGACGCAGATCTCACATACCATTTGGTACAGGATTGTAACAATGTTGCAATCACAACATCATTAGATGATACAGCTACAATTACCCCCAAGCAATTTGATACAAGCAATGCTGCAAAGAAAAATTTATACTTTGTCCGTAATGATGTAATCTAATACAATATCTAGTAGTTTAATTATTCGCCGAACACCTATAAATAGGTGTAAGGGATTGATTCCCTTTCGGCTAAGCGAATAGGCACACTTTCATAGGCAACAGAATACGGAGTCGGTCACTAGCCTCCGTTAACAAAAGGCCAAAATAACAATACTCACACTATTGTAACATCGATATTATTCGATGAAGACAAAATAGGTAAGAGAAATGTCACAACTGGAAAGAGAAAACCTTGAAGCACATGTAGACCTTTGTGAAGAGAGATATAGAGTGTTGGAAGAAAAAGTTAATAGAGTTGGAGATGGTCTTGACCGTCTGGCAACTGTCGTCGCCGAAATGCGCGAAGAAAATATAAAGCAACATCAAAGTAGCAATAAAGTAATTATTATGGCTGCTGGTACAGTTATCAGTGGTTTATTGGGAACTATCGTAGTCGTCCTAATGGCCTTTCTATAAAACTCCTTGTAATTTGTCATAAAGATAAATATATGCAAGGAGTTTTTTTCTATGCAATTAACCGAACTATATGAAAGCACAAGCACATCTACAGTATTAGAGGCCAAACTAGTTTGGGCCCGTACTGGAAAGAGCTTGACCCGTAAATATCGCTGTACAGTTGGTAAACGTAAAGGCAGAGTTGTTGCTAGCCCAACGCAATGCAATGCTCCAATAGACTTAAAAAAGCGTTTTACACTAAAACGAACAAAAGCAATGAAAGGTGCCCGTATGGCACGTAAGGCAAAAAGAACTAAGAAGTTTAACCCAGCCAGTAGAATGGTAGCAAAGTTGAATAGAAGATGAAAATATTTGAAGGTATGGAACAATACGGACATCAGATGCATTTAGCCATAAAGGCGATGTTAAAAGATGTACTAGTAATGGATTTAAGTGACGAAGAAGCTCGTACACTTACTGATAAACTTGGACTCAGTGATGTGTTGGAATTAGACACGGCATTAGATGACCACAACGAAGAAGCAATTCGCGACATCATAAGTAAACATATGAGCTTGGAAGAATACAGCTTGCCTGGACGGAGTGGACTACAAAGTGCCGCAACAACTAGGCCCACGGCACAAAAAACTGGCGGAACAACTGCGTCGACATCAATGACAAAACCAGTTGCTGGCGGAAACAAAACTGCAACAGGTGGAGCGGATGAAATTGGACAAGACGATAATTCAGACGCTGAAGCTGAGATTGTAGATCGTGAAGCTGAGCTTGCAGACTTAAAAAAGAAGGCAGGCATCAGATGAGAACAGTTATCGTAAGCGGCGGCATCGAAACATTTGTTACACTACAAGAAGGCGTTTGGCTTGACACATATACTGAACCCAAAGTGTACAAAGATAATTTAAACGAACGTGAACGATACATGGCAAAAACGCTGTGTAAAAAAGGCATCCTAAACCTACATGTTAGGGAAGGTAAAACATTTTATACTAGAAACACTAATAGGTTAATATCATGAAAATTGACTACAGCAATACAGAAATAATGGCTGCACTCTTGCGCCGTCTAGAAACCGTCACAACTGACAGTGCTAGACAAATGATCGCAGAAAGCAGTACCTGTGCCGACACATATTTGGCACTCAACACACATCGGACACAAACTGGTGTAAGTGTGGGGAATTTCAACATTGTTGTTGAAAAGGTCAACATGGATGGACTAAAAAAGAATTACTATACTATTGTTGATACAGAATGCGATGAGGTACTTTATCGTGACCTAAGTCTATTTGAAAGTGCCATGAGTATTGCAAAAAGATTAATGTTCAACAAGAGAACTACTGATTGTGCTTCAATACAATCAATGGATAATAACTACGATAGTTATATCCGCGAAGCTTATCAATATAAGCAAAAACTAAAGCATATTAGCGATGATAATTCAAAGCGTGATGTGTTTGAAGCCAAGTACAGTAATGTATTGGGTAAATTAAAAAATACTAAAGAGAAAATTCTAGAAACTCTATAAATACAGTAAACTAAACGGAGATCGAACCATGTTTTTACAAGATTTTGAAACAAATGAGACCAAGTTCGGAAAAATGCAGCGGTACTTGAAAGAGAACCACGGCTACGAACTTGATATGAGTGCAATGACTGCAACAAAAGTCGCAGACATTATTACTAGCACAACAACTAAAATGAAAGTAACCGAAGACTCAAAAGAGTACGCTCGGTTACATATGATTGCTGAAAGCCTTAAATTATGGACACCAGCACCAGTACAAACTGAACTAACAGACTATGTTAGTGAAGCTGTAGATGACGAAGCAGTTGAAGGTGCAAAGGTTATTTTAGCCGCACAAGAAATGAACGACGAGCTACAGAAAATGGTAGAGCGTGTTGCAGAGATGCAAGTGCAAGACCTTATTCCACTAGTGGATGCTATGAAAGCAGAACTGGGTATGGAACAAGCAGAAGCATTTAATAATGCTGCTGATACTGCACTGGGCGGATTGTTAGACACTGTTAAAGCCACTAAAGAAGCAGTTGAAAATGCTATCTTAGGCGCACAGGGCATAGCACCAGCAGTTGACATGGAAATGCCAGCCGCCGATATTGGTGTTGATGATGTTGACATGACTGGCATGGATGCTGATGCACCAGACGATGATGCATTTGGTGGCGATGATGCTGCTGTGGGTGTTGATGAGCCAGAAGGGCGTGAACTAAAAGCTGAATCAGCTGATGTGTTTGACTCAATGCTGGAAGACCTACAATCAAAAGTTAACGAGAATGGCGAAGTAAGTCGTGCTGATCTTGAAGGCGCACTAGCACAGTTTAGGTCAAAATGATATGAGAGTTAAGCAGTTAGTAGAAAGTAATTATGAAGGCGAATTAGAAGATACTATTGTAACACTTCTAACAGCCATTGGTGCGGAGGGGCTTAACACAGTTGATACTGATCAACTTATACTCGATCTCCAAAACCAAGGGTTCAGTATTAACAAGAACAGCCTTTTCTCAACACTAAACGGCTTGCCGATAGTTGCTAATGCTAACAGCGAAACAATTCAAATTCGCGGCGCAGATATGACACGTGCCGCGGATTTAAAAACACGAACAAGAGAAAAAAGCAAAGTTACAAAAGATGCTCAAAAGCAGGCTAAAAAGGATCTAGGATTATGACATATCAATTAAACAAAACACAGGCCCGTAGCCATGCCAGGAGCGCACTTAATATCTTTGACGAAGTTAATTCAGTTATGCGTAAAGTTATCGTTGCCAGTGACGCTGGTCTCTACAGTGTGACAGTGGACGATGGCACTACAATGACAGAAAGTACACCAGTGATTGTTATTACTGGCACAAAAGCCACTCCAGTTATTACTGGTACACCAACAGTAATACTAGGCGGTACTACTATTACATTGGGCACAACTGGCCTAAGTTTAAACGCAGTTATAGCTGACATCAATGATGCGGCGATTACAGGACTGGTAGCTAGCAAAGACACCAGTGATAAACTTGTGCTAACATATACTGCACCAGCCGCCACAACTTGGTCATTCACCATTGGTGCTGGTACTGCAAACACATTCCTCGGATTGGATGCAGCCGCAGGTACAACAACAGCTACAGATCCCAGCAGTGTAACATACAACAATGTACACACTGGCGCAGTAACTGATCGCAAGAGTGATGATGAGATGACGCAAGTCAGATTGTATTTTACCAACTTGGGCTACAATATCCAACAGCAAACAAACACTGTTACTGGAAAAACCTTTAAATGGATAATTTACTGGTAGACAACCAATACACCTTATGTTATAGTATATTTGTAACATAGGAGTATTACACATGTTAACTGCAACGCAAACCGCATATCGTTCATCAGAATTAGAAATCCGTACTCAAGCACTTCTTCGTGCCAGTCAATTACCACGTGGATCCGGCTTAACATATTATTACATGTGTCCAAAAAACAAAGCTAAAAATATAGTAGAAGTAGCATACCTTGCTTATGCACTGCTACTTACAAAATTATGCAATCCAACACAAACCGAAACACTGTTAACAGTAATCCAAACTATGTGTGAACGAGGTGTACTGCTCACCGGAACAGCAGACCAACAATCCCTTGCAAAACGTATTTTAATTTCTACTAAAAATCGCTCATCAGAAGAAGTTATGCACCGTCCATTCTTTGGAGAATATCCAGTAAGTGCTCATTTACAATAAAAAGTTATTGACATTGCATACTGTTAGTGTTATACTACACATATGTTAACGATAAATCAAAAATACCCGTATAAAGAACTCAAGCGTACAGAAGTAGACGGTAAACGTCTATATCAAAATCCCTATGGCGATCCTGTACCCAGTGTAACAACAATCCTAAGTGCTACCCAGCCCACTGAAAAGCGTCAAGCATTAGCTAACTGGCGTAAACGTGTGGGCAAAGACGAAGCACAGCGCATTACAACAACTGCCGCAAATCGTGGCACTGTTATGCACAATATCCTAGAACATTGGGCGTTGGGCGAATACGACACTTACAACCCTGGTAATAACATTGTTCACCAACAAGCTAAAGCAATGGCACAAGTTGTTGTTGATAATATTGAAAATGATGTTAATGAAATTTGGGGGACAGAAGTAAACCTATGTGCCGCTAATTTGTATGCAGGTACTACAGACTTGGTTGGTATGTACAAAGGCAAACCAACCATTATGGATTTTAAGCAAACCAACAGGCCTAAAAAGCGTGAATGGATTGAAGACTACTTCCTTCAAGGTGCCGCATATGGCATTGCACACAATGAGATGTTTGATTCAAAGATTCAGAACATTGCAATTTTTATGTGTAGTGGTGATTGTGAATGGCAATTGTTTGAAGTAGCAGACGAAGAGTTTAAGCATTATGAAACACTGTGGGCAAAAAGGCTAGAACAATTTTATAATCTTTAAGACGCATAAATATGTTTAGTGGAGAAAAAATATGGCAGATACAAGAATCAGTAAAATTCAAATTAGGCGCGGTACAATTGCAGACCTACCAATCTTATCACCAGGTGAGTTTGGGTATGCAACCGATACACAGCGACTATTTTTAGGCAATGAAGAATACACAGTTGGAACAGGAAATGCTGCACAAACAGTATTCCAGGTGCCCACTGGAGTTGATTACCCATTAACAAGCAGTAATATTACAAACCCTGCTTTGTATTTGGATAGCACACTGATTAATGCGGCATCCTATACAGTTGCTGGTACTACTATTACTTTCGGCTCTCCACCAGCCGCTGGCACAATTACAATGAAGTTCAATAGCGAACTTGCCACTGTTAACGATACAGTGCGTCCAGGAAACCTACAGTTAGCTGCAAGCGCAAGTGCTGGTACTGCAACTGGGTTTGGCTTTGATACATCAATCTACGACACTGCTTTTGTCGACTACAGTATTAAACTGTCGGGCGGCACTGGATATCGTATTGGACAATTAAGATTATTGATTGACAGTACTGCCGGAACAGTGTATATTGATGATCAATACAACACGTTAACAGCAAACGTAGATGTAACATTTGCTGGAAACATTAGTGGTAGTGATTTCTCACTAACATATACCAATAACGAGACTGCAACAGCAACCCTTTATTATACTTTCAAATTGTGGAAAATGTAAATCAGCTTAGGACCATGTGGTTCGAATCTCCACAGAGGCGACTAGCTTCTTGGAGAACATTTAGACAAGGACTGGACGTCAATGATTTATCAGATACATGTCATGATGTTTGTAAGTGGTGGGGCTTTGCACCAATGAGTAATATTAGTTTGGATCCTTACGATATCCAGACTTGGCCAAGTGTGTGGGAGATGCTACACCGCGGCAACTATTGTAAATTTAGCACTGCAATTGGCATGGCATACACACTTTTTTATATAGACGAAAAGATAGAAAATCGCATAATAAGAGTGTATGATGAAGCAAATTCAGATATATATATGACAGCATTGATTGATGGCCGTTGGTTGTTGAACTACAACCTTACTGAGGTTGCAGATTGGTCGTCTGTAAAAGACAGTTTGCAAGTGCAAGAAAGTTTTTTATGTAAAGACGTAGTTGCAGCAACAAAACATAATCTATCAGTATAAGATAAGAGGAAATGAAAAACATGAGCGAAATACAAGTAATCAAACGAAACGGCGATCGAGAAGATTTAGACATTGACAAGTTACACAAAGTGGTGTTCCATGCATGTGATGATATTACTGGCGTAAGCCCAAGCCAAGTAGAAATTAAAAGTAATGTACAATTTTATAATGGCATTACTAGTGAAGACATTCAAGAAACTTTGATTAAAAGTGCTGCTGATTTGATTAGCGAAGAAACACCAAACTATCAGTGGGTGGCAGGCAGGTTAATCAACTATCACTTACGTAAAATGGTATACAACAGTTATGAGCCCTGGCATATTAGTCGGCTAATTGAAGTAAACACTGAGCGTGGCTTTTATGATCCAGAATTGGGATCAAGCTATACTGAAGCTGAATGGGATCAGCTCAACAATTATATGAAACACGATCGTGACAACAACATTGCCTATGTTGGTATGGAACAATTTCGTGGAAAATACTTAGTACAAAATCGTGCAAGTGGTGAGATATTCGAGACACCACAGATGGCATATATGTTGATTGCCGCTACATTGTTTAGCAGTTATCCTGCTGACACCCGTATGCGTTGGGTCAAAGGATATTATGACGCAATCAGTACATTTGAAATTAGTTTACCTACGCCAGTAATGGCAGGTGTGCGTACCCCACAACGACAGTTTAGTAGTTGTGTTCTTATTGAAACTGGCGACAGCCTGGACAGTATTAATGCAACATCAAGTGCTGTTGTAAAATACGTGTCACAAAAAGCTGGCATTGGTATTGGTGCAGGTAGTATTAGAGCTATCGGAAGCCCTATACGCAAAGGCGACGCAACACACACTGGTGTTATCCCTTTCTATAAAATGTTCCAAGCGGCAGTTAAATCATGTAGCCAAGGTGGTGTACGTGGTGGGGCGGCAACGTTATACTATCCGCTTTGGCACTTGGAAGTAGAAGACATGCTTGTTCTCAAGAACAACAAGGGCACAGAAGACAATCGGGTACGTCACTTAGATTACGGTGTACAATTTAATAAACTTATGTATGAGCGTCTGTTAACTGGTGGAGACATTACATTGTTCTCACCTGCTGATGTACCAGGCCTGTATGATGCGTTCTTTCAAGACCAAGACAAATTTAAAGAATTATACGAACGTGCAGAACGAAATACCAGACTACGTAAAAAAACTATGAAGGCAATTGACTTGTTTAGTCAGTTTATTGAAGAACGCAAGAACACTGGGCGTGTATATTTGATGAATGTTGATCATGCAAATGATCATGGTTCGTTTGATAAAACAGTTGCACCAATTAAAATGAGTAACCTGTGTACTGAGATTAACCTGCCAACTAAGCCACTTAATGACATTAACGACCCTGATGGCGAGATTAGCCTTTGCACACTGAGTGCTATTAATTGGGGCGTAATGCGTACTACAGCTGACTTTAAAAATGCATGTGAACTAGCAGTGCGTGGACTTGATGCACTACTGGACTACCAAAAGTATCCAGTATTGGCGGCAGAACTCAGCACTATGAAGCGTCGACCTATTGGCGTTGGCATTATTAACTTTGCATATTGGCTTGCTAAAAACGACACCACATACCAAGATCCAAATTTAGAACTAGTTGATGAATGGGCAGAAGCATGGTCGTACTATTTGATTAAAGCAAGTGCAGACTTGGCGGCTGAACGAGGCACAATTTCCGGCAACATGGAAACACTATATGGACAAGGTATTACCCCTAACCAAACATACAAAAAAGATGTTGACGAATTGGTACCACACGTTGAACGTATGGATTGGACAGGATTGCGTGAGCAACTCAAAGCCACTGGAATACGTAACAGCACACTGATGGCTCTGATGCCAGCTGAGACTAGTGCTCAGATTAGTAACAGTACAAATGGTATTGAACCACCACGTAGTTTTGTAAGTGTCAAACAAAGTAAACACGGCGTACTTAAACAAGTAGTACCGGGTATCCACAAACTAAAAAGCAAATATGACTTACTGTGGGACCAAAAGTCTCCTGAAGGTTATTTAAAGATTATGGCAGTACTGCAAAAATATATTGATCAAGGCATCAGTGTTAATACTACGTACAACCCAACGTTCTTTGAAGACGAAAAGATCCCAATGAGTGTAATGTTGCAGCACCTTATTATGTTTTACAAATTTGGTGGGAAACAACTTTACTACTTTAATACATTTGATGGCCAAGGCGAGCTTGACATTAACGCAGAAGACAATGAATTAGCCGCAGGTCAAATGGATGACGATGACTGCGATGCATGTGTAATATAAGGAAGAATGAACAATGAGTGTTTTTAACAGCAAAAAAGAAGGCAGCCATACTGAAGCATTGGCATTTCTAGATCCAGAAGGCGGAGTAGCTATCCAGCGTTATGATACGCTGAAGTATCGTAAGTTTGACCAGTTAACTGACAAACAATTGGGGTTCTTTTGGCGCCCTGAAGAAGTTGATGTGTATAAAGATGCAAAAGACTTCAAAGACTTGAATGATCATGAACGTCATATCTTTACCAGTAATCTAAAGCGACAGATCCTATTGGACAGTGTGCAGGGCCGTGCGCCAGCTGAAGCATTTGGCAGTCTTGTAAGTATTCCTGAATTGGAAAACTGGGTTATCACATGGACATTCAGTGAGACCATCCACTCACGCAGTTACACACATATTATTCGTAACATCTATAATGATCCAACTAAAATCTTTGATGAACTTATGGACATTCCAGAGATCATGGACTGTGCTGACGACATCAGTAAATATTATGACGACTTGATTGAACAAGCTGGCTACTACAATTTACTGGGTGTGGGCAAACACACAATTAATGGAAAACAGCGAGTTGTTAACAAATACGAACTCAAGAAAGCATTGTACAAAACTATCATGAGTGTAAACATTCTGGAAGGTGTTCGCTTCTATGTATCGTTTGCATGCAGTTGGGCGTTTGCAGAACTTAAAAAGATGGAAGGTAACGCTAAGATTATTAAACTAATCTGTCGTGATGAGAACCTACACTTGGCAAGTACACAATACTTGTTGAAGATTTTGCCAAAAGACGATCCAGATTATATTAAGATTGCAAAAGAGTGCGAAGCTGAAATGATCCAAATGTTTGTTGATGCTGTTGATCAAGAAAAAGCATGGGCAAAGTTTTTGTTTAAAGACGGCAGTATGATCGGTCTTAACGAGCAGTTGCTTAGTGAGTTTGTGGAATGGATTGCAAACAAGCGTATGACGGCTGTTGGTTTACCAAGCCCATACAAAACACCACAGGCAAGTCCACTGCCATGGACACAAAAATGGATCAGTGGAGCAGATGTACAAGTAGCACCGCAGGAAACTGAAATCAGCAGTTATATTGTTGGTGGTGTTAACAAGGATGTAGGCGAAGATACATTCAAGGGCATGAGTTTATGATTGAAATATACGGCAAGCCACAGTGCCCTTTTTGCGATATGGCAAAGGCACTGTGCGAGTCTCGACAGTTAGAGTATACCTATAAACAATTAGGTACGGACTTTACTCGAGAAGAAGTACTGGAAAAGTTTCCAGGAGCAAGAACGTTTCCACAGATTAAAGTAAATGATGAAAACATCGGCGGATACGACAAACTGGGTACATACCTAGAAGACACTAACTATAACGGAACAGGATGGACACTATGATTATTATTGATGTTAAGAAAAAGGGCGATGTTGTCGCACTTAAACTTGCAAGCGGTGAGGAAATTATC
>TARA_R110002153_G_scaffold4139_3_pt1 | contig 17287 bp, 32 predicted proteins | sample TARA_R110002153 | Tara Oceans TARA_R110002153 (sample SAMEA4398193) | marine metagenome | biome: Polar Biome; feature: [SRF] surface water layer (ENVO:00010504); material: water (ENVO:00002006), including particulate matter (ENVO:01000060) such as... | depth 5 m
GTACCTACACAATGTCGATGACCTCGTGCGGGCATCCCGCAAGAAGTTCACGGTACGCTCACGCTTGAGCGAAGCCAAAAAACTATTGCCGAAAAAGAAACTCACCGTTTCACAATTCCGAAAAATTGCCAAGGACATTTCCGACAAGGCGTATGGCGGCGAAGTCCGCAAGGCCGAATACTATTGCCCCGACACTCAAAGGGTTTGGATTGAAGAAACCCGCACCTGCTACGAGCCTGCGGCATTCATCATTCGCACCCCCAACCACGCCATCGGCATAACCAGCAAAGGCGAAGTTGTGGTTGACACTGCTCCCCGAAAATCCGACCGCCGCCTCGTGACCCATGTGTACATGGTTTGCTTTGGCGAGCCAACGAAGAGCGAAATCTTCGGAGGTTGGGTCGAAAACTGAGGGTAGTAGTGTTTAGTCGGACAACCGATAACTTTAAATAGTAGGACATTGTACTCTATTTGTAAGCGGACAAAGACAGCGACACACCAAAAAAAACATGGAGATATAAATATGCAAAAAATAAACATACCAGCAAACATTGAAGACGAATTTTGGGAGGTCACAGACCCCACCCAATTTGTGAGAACATACAACGCCCTGCGGCGACAACGGGCCAAGATTCGTATGTCGCCCCAAGAGCATTGGAACCCGCTCAAGAACAGCGTCAACATCAAAATAGGCCAAGGCTTCTCGGCTGACTCCTATTGGTTTGACATGACGAACAGGCAGACCGAAGAACTGCTCACCAAACACGCCAACGCAAAACCGCACCAGTTCCGTGATTGTGTTTCAAGTCCCATCGTCCGATTCAAGATTTCTCGATGGGACATCGCCGTTTGGCCGTGCCACGAATCCGATTACAAACGCAACAAGGACAACAACTGGGGGCGTGACGAATGAGCGAACCCAAAGTGTACATGAGTTGCCTCGGATGCTACAACGAGGGAAGAGTTCACGGTATGTGGATTGATACCGACGAATTGGAGCGGCGGTATGAAAAAACCAATACACCGACCGAAACACCGACCGACCGAAACACAGACCACATGGTCGCCTGCCCCCGACCTTTCCACGACGAATGGGCGATTCACGATTATGACGGCGTTCCCAACATTGGCGAAAATCCCGACATTGAGTTTCTCATCGAAGTCATGCATGCGATGAGAGTGGGAGCCGACGCCTTCTTCCATTGGTTCAACCACGACTCATGGAACATGTCGCACCTCAAAGGTGAACTTGAATGGGCCTTCAATGAACAATACATGGGAAAATATGATTCACCCAAAGCGTTTGCCGAAGAATACGCCACCGAAGTCGGTTGGATTGATATGAACAACAACAACCCACTCTTCCGCTATGTGGACTTTGAGTGGTATTGGAAATCAGAACTGCGCCATGCTTTCACCTACTCCAACGGCCATGTGTGGTGTTGCGAATGATGAGATTCAGCGTCACATGGCGAGTCTTTGCCGATTATCAAGAAAACGAAGAATTGCACACTGAAATCGTACCAGTCGAAAATTTGACCCAATTAGTTAAATTTATCAACGCCCAATTATTGCTCGAATGGTACTCACTTTACAAAGTCGAAGAGGTGGTCGCATGAGTCGTTACACTTCTTGCGAAGTCTGCGTCGAACACTTCAACCCTGTTCCCTTCGATGAAGACGAAGGTCAAAACAACGAACCCATCGCGTTCTCAAAACGCCCCTGCGAATATCCGTCATGCGAAGAATGGCGAGCCGGTGAAAGGTACATCATCCACAGTGACAATACCATCCCCCTTCCGCCAGCGACTCATCTTGAAGTGTGTGCCGATTGCTACTTGAAGTTCCATGGGGTGTTTGAAGAATGAACGGAAGAAAGGATTTGACACTTGATATTCTCGAAAAAGTAATATCCGAAATGATTGGTACCGAAACCAGCGGTGACGGGGTATATCTCCAAGACCGCAAAATGTGGGTTTCACAAATCAACATCATACGCATGACATGTCAAACATGCGGCACCGAATTTGTCGGGCCGGACTACAATGTGTATCACATGCTCGCCACGCACGACTTCGGCCACCGCAAGGAAATGGAAATGGCAGAACTCAACGCCGCCATGGGTGACGACGACGACGAACCGAAAGGGGGTGCAATACTTTGACGACAAAACTAACTACAAGGTGTATGTGGGAGATGTACAAGATGATGCGTTACCACTCACGAATTGGATGCGGGCCGATAACCTTCACCCGTGACGAACTGTACGACTTGATGCAACGAGTTTGGCCGTATGTGTCTAAATCACCACTACACCGCCACTTCCCAACAACCGCAGTGTGGGCGCAGTACACCCGCAAGCACAACGCTACCGAAGAAAACACTTCAAGTATTGTTTCGACAACAGAATGGCGAACAGAATACGACGACGGCATAAAAGTACAACGCCGAACAATTCGCTGGGCTGTCCACCTACCCCCACACTACAGGGGGCACGGGGACTCGCAGTGAAATGGTGTGTGTGTGTTTAGTCGCCCTACCGAAAGACTTAAATAGTAGGACGAAGTACTTAATTTGTAAGCGGAGAAAGCCGACAAGCCGACAACGCAATACACCCCCCAAAAAACAAATGAAAAAAAACGAGATGAAAACTATGACAAGAATGATAGCCGCATATATGACGATGGGTCAAAAAGCCCATGGAGAAACAACCGCCGAGGTGCTTGCCAATGCTGGCATGGACTTCGGTGTGAAGACCGAACCGCTGTACACAGCACAGGGACGAGAAGTCCGGAGCAAGTTCCAACGGGTCGCAAGAACAGACAACGACCACACGCTCGGCGTTGTAGGCAAAACCTACAATGTCCTGCAAAACGCCGAACTGCTTGCGATGGCCGACACCCTTGTGGGTACCGGCGAAATCGAATGGGACCGAGTTGGAATGATTGACGGAGGCTCAAGCCTTTACGCATCCTTCTCACTACCCGACTCCTTCCGCATCGACGGATGGGACGACCTCAACCAGTACATCTATCTCACCAACGCCCACGACGGGTCGCAAGGTGTGCGATGTGTACCGACCAATGTCCGCCTTGGCTGTACCAACCAGTTCCGCCACGCAATGTCAAGCCTCAAGCGGGCTAACATCAACCCTCGTGACCTCTCAATCCGACACTCGTCGAAGATGCACGACCGACTTGCTGAAATGCGACACGCCATCAAATTGACCGACACGCTCAATCAAAACTTTGCCGACACTGCTGGTGAACTGATGGCTGTTGAGATGGATGCCGTTGACAGGGCCGAATACTACATTGATGTTCTCGGCCTAAAGACCGACGAGAAACTCCGTGATGGTGAAAATGAACACGGCCTCAAGACCCGTGGGTTCAACACCATGAACCACCTTCTCGCCCTTGAGAAGTCCCGCACGAACAACACCGCCGCTATGCGTGACACCGCTTGGCAGTCGTTCAATGTCGTCACCGAATACATCGACCACGCATGGGTCCACAACTCCGCAGGGACTGTGAACCAAAAGCGCGTCGAATCCGCCGTCCTTGGCGTCGGTTCCAACACAAAGGCAAAAGCATGGGATTCCGTGGTGGCCCGCCTCATCGCTTGAGTTGCCGATGTGACCGTGAATGACGGCCAGCCGCAGTGCTTGCCCGACATCAACACATTCCAAACACAAAAAAACAATGGAGATAATAATATGCGAAAAATACAGCCACCCTACACAATCACCCACGCCATGTGGAGCAACTACTACGATGTTCAACAATCCGGCAGAATCAACATGATGATGCACCCAAATGTCATTTACTTCATGTCACACAACTCTTGGCAGAAGTCATTCGACCACTTTGAAACAAACGCTCAAACAGACCCCCTTACTATTGAGGTGAAAGTATGACTATCTTCATCCCTGCACCACGGGTACGAGTTCAAAACAACTCGGTCAACTGTCCCAACCGACGGTGCTCCGAAGATTCACTGTCCCTTTCATGGCACATTTACTTCAACGCCACTGCTGGCAAGGTTCACTGCTTCCAATGCGAAACGCTCATCGGTGAGGTGGAAGTATGACTACCTTGACCCCAATCGACTGCTTCTATACCGGACACCTTGACTCCGTACACACGGAGCAAGACGGTACGAAGATTTACCGATTTGCTGTCACCGAAAAAATGACTCGGTACGCTACCATCACCGGCCCAAAATCCGTTGCCGCCGCTCGTGAGTACATCGAACGAAGCGGGTACAATTTCGGGTACGACGAACGAGCCGACGACGGTGACTTCACCTTCAACGGTGACACTGAACCGGACTACGAAGGCACAAGCGAACCACGCCTCATTTCCCGTGGCGTCTTCTCGCAGTGTATGTTCCACGGCAGTTCCATGACCCCACCAGCCTCATACCCCGAAGAAAAATTGAAGTACATGGCTGGCTCAACGGAGTTCCAATGGGAAGAGGGTATGCACACCTTCGATTCCCATTTCGGTGAGTTCAAGAAGCACCCAGCCGTCAAGTTCGTCGCCTGCAAGAAGTTGGTTGACGGTACCACACGCACCGCCTGCAGGAATTGCCACGACCGACTTCAAACCGGTTGGCGAATCCTACAAAAAAGACCAAAGGACGGTGAAGAGTGATGGCGATTGGCGACAGAACGCAACGACGACGCAAGCAAGTCACAGACCGCATTGTTATTGCCCTAACAGGTAATGACAACCAATGGGCAAGCAGTCGTGAAATCACGGGTATGCTTCTCGACAACAACATCTTGACCGATGCTGAAAACAAGCGACTGCGAGATAGACAGACAACTGCCGCTCTCCATTCAAGCCGTCCCCCCCGCTCCAAACCACGCCATGTCACCAATCGCTACCTACCGACCACCCACCAAATCTCAATGTTCATTAGGATGGATGACCGGTTTGAAATAAACGCAAACGAAAAACAGATGCTATACCGACTAAAAGAGGTGACGGCGTGAACCCAATCGGACAGGGAGATTTGAGCAAACCGTACCCACAGTCCCTACGAATGTGGTACCCTGCGGACTACCAACTCAAACAACCAATCCTGTACACGCTCGACCACCCCGAAGGTCCAAGATTCTTTTACGGCCTCGGAACGCCGTGGAAAATCGGTCCCGACGCACAATTCGCCATCATCATCAAAAACTCGCACCAACAAAATTTTGTTGCCGGAGGACTCAAGCGTGATTTCGGATTCAATTGGCATTTGATGGAACTCAAAGATGCAATCCTCCAAGCAGATTCTTGCGAAACCTGCGGTACTGGATGGAGTGCCCAAGAGAAGGAATACGCTCTCGCCGCCGCCACCCTCACCACCGCCACCGGCGCCGCCTTCATTCCACTCACTTCACCGATACACACCTACCTGTTCACCGAAGAGCCAATCCCATCCGACATTCTGCAAAATGTAGCAGACTCAACCAAATGTACGGATTGCCGGAATACTATTTGCGGAGCAAAAGATTGCCGACCACCAAAAAGAGGACGAGGCACCGGTCTTTGTCAAACTTGCCGCAAGAAGAAAAACAACAACAGGAGTCGGCGTTGAGCCTTGACCCCTCCTTTAGTCGCACTACCAACAACTTTAAATAGTAAGAGATACTACTTAATTTGTAGGCAGACAACCCGACACACCCCACACAAAAACAATGGAGATACACACATGAAAACAAACACAGATATAATTGACGCAACACTACGCAAGTACGATTACACCGACAACCTTGCTCGGTTCATCGAACGAATGACCACAAGAGGTTTCACAATCGTGCGCTTCTTTACCATGCCCGACCAATACGAACTTCACCACCTCTTGAACTGCTACGGTCGAACTCTTGACTATCACGAGATTGCACACCAAGCACTCAACTACGAACACACCAACCTCACCTTCCAATACGGTGTACGACACGAAGGCGTCATGGGGCCAAAAGGCTACCGACAGACCATCAGCGTGATGATGACCGGCGACCCGTGGTGCGATGTAGTACCAATCAACGATTGGTCTTTCAGCCACCAACACCCCGACGCAGTGAAGGAAGAACTCAACAAACTTCGCACCGAACTGCTGTCCGACGAGGCTCTTGAAGAAAAATTGGGGGAATACCAATGAGCATCGAATTCACCCTTGCCGATAACATGGAGGCGATGCTTGCCATCAACCACCAATGCACCCTCGATGTACAAGACATCACACAAGATGCAATCAAAATCATTGAGGAACTATGCAAGCACATGAGGATTGAATCCTACCCGTTCACATCAGCACTCACAGACCGCCTAATGAAAGCCCACCAAGATGCCATCGGCAAGATTAAGGAGTTGGGAGCATGACACACTTCGTCGCACTCGACGACTGTCCCGATACAGCGGCTCAAATGGTTTGTGATACCCACGCAAGCAAGATGTGCGTTGAAGGCGTACAGATGCTCGTTAGCGGCCTGCTCAACAACGACGCACCCGCTCACAAAATGCCTCTCACCAAAACGACCGGTCAACCACACAAGGGTGGCTACAAGAACCACCCAGCAACGCAGTGGGCATCCGAAAATCTTAGCAATTGGATTTGGCTTTACCAGCACACCCAAGAACTGTGTGAGCAATTCAAAATACGGTTCGACAAAGAACATTTCGCCCAACAACAATTAAGACATTTGGCGGGCGCAGTGCTGTGGATAGACTACATACCCGAAGGAGAAAGAACGCCGTTCGCCCGTTGCCTCAATCAATCCGAAGGGCGCAACCTCGACCTGCTCGACGCCACAAAGCACACCGCAGTCGAAGCCTACCGCATCTTTTATATGCGTGAAAAGGCTGGCTTTGCTTGTTGGGACAAAGGCGTACCTGCGCCTCATTGGTGGAACCCAGCGGGAGTTGAATGATATGGCTACACGAAAGAAAATGCCACGGAACTTTGCGCTCAAGCAAAGAATCGTACAAGTGCTAAAAGACAACGAAGACCGACTCGTGCCGAGTGGGGAAATCGTTGAACTCGTCAAGGCAACCGGACTCGCTGGGAACTATGTTCCCGACGCAAACGGTATCGCTCAAATCTGTCGCCAAATCAAAGGGCTGTCGAATGGTCAAATGCACATCACACAAGAAGGCAAAAGTTATTTGTGCAAAGGTTACTTCATCGAAAACGAAGACGCATTCAAAGAGTGGGTCGAAAAGGTGACAACAGCGTGATTATTGGCAATTGGTTGTTCTGTCGAACCAAGGACTTGAAGGTCACATTCTATTACCCTTATTCTAAGTCAGGTACTAACAGAATCTTTCAACCGTACTTTGGAATCAGTACACCATCGGGAGAAATCATACTACACGGTAAGAGAGCGTTGTGGTCACTACTCGACGCAATCTATCCCGACAACCCACTCCCCCGCAATCCAGTCAACAACGACTTGAAACAGGGGATTGTTGGACACATGGCGATTGACGGATTGCTTTGCGACCCCGATGCTTGGCCTTATCTCCGAATACAAATACGAAATGGAGATTGGAAGGACCAAGACGGAAAACCGACTAAAGGTATTTTTGCCCTAAGTGTTTCTCCGAGCGCATCAGAAACAGAAGTCACCCCAACACTTCTTTTACTTGAGGGAGAATACAAAGATTCGTACACTATTCCCTTAACAATTCACACCAAGACCAAAGCAAAAACAATACCGGCATTAGTCATACCTTTAGCGGGAAGAGCAAATTACAAAGTCGTTGTCACCGATAGTATTGGGGGAAATCATCTTATTTATTCCGTTATCGAAATCGGAGCATCCGGATTCCGACCAAGAAGGCACGATGTTCTTCCGGTTTCCAACATGGTAAAAGTCACCGAAAATATCGGGGAAAGGTTGGAGAATCTTTCCGCAATCAGCAGGCTCAACCTTTCTTTTCCCACAATGGAAACTATTCCCAACGGAATGAGATTTTCTGAGCGAGATGATTTGGAACTTCGTAGGTTCCAAAGTGTACCTCGTTGAATTGTTTTACTTGTTTAAACGCACCACTGAAAGAAATAAACGGTACACTGCAAGCCTATTCCTTTATTCTTTCAATACTTCATAGAGGTTTATACGATTCCCTCTTATCTTAACTACTACTTTTTCTTAAACACCTATGAAACAAAAAAAGAATTAAAGCATTAGAGAGCAGTACAGCGTTTATTTGTTTCTCGGAATATCGAATCAACAAAAACAAAGCCTTTATACCCCCACAACGGTAGGAAAGGGCATGGGGAGCAACAGAAACAACTCACGCCTGCTTGAGAGGGTATGGTCATTTATGAACACACACCAAGACTGTATGCGGGCCGATACACTATACAATCACCTGCAAGCCATGTATGGTGACGATGCTGTTAGGTCACAACAGACCATGACTCAAACCCTCATCCGGTCGGGTCTTTTCCGTCGTGTTTCATGGCTCAACACCAAGACCGGTAAAGAGCACATCACTTCTCTCCCTTTCAGTTCTTTGGAAGGCATCCCATCCACCAATCTTGTTGTTGTCTTGGAGGCCCGTAAAATGGAAGAGATTTGCGAACCCTACCTCGACCCCACCCGTTCCCCTTTGCGTCGCTTAGACCGTATGCCTGCCTTCGTAAGGCGTGGTGTTGACCTTCTATCCGAAGGGGGTCAAGTGTGATGACAACCCTCCTACAAGAAGGCTGTCTTGACTGGTTCGCCCACGAAGAACTCTCCCCCACGCAGATGAAGAATGTGTACATCTATGTCGAAGGCGAGTACGGCTTCATCCCACTAATCGTCGGCAAGTCCATGGAGGAAAGCAAACCCCTCATCGCTTCCATCATGTCACGGTACCAAAATGTTGAATCCTTCAACCGGATGCCAAAACCAAACGACCCGTCGTGGCGAGTTACTGCTGTCAAAGACGATACTATCTTTATCGCAATAACAAATTGGTTTCCACATAGCGACGGAAGAGGCGAACCAAGTCCTACGCTTTGGAAAAACTCTTATCCTCTCGTGCGTGATTTGGTTATGTTCTTGATTCGCAACGGTACGAAAGAACTAACCTTCTTGACAAGCATGAACATAATCGACGGCGACAGGGAGCCGCAGTTGTTACAAGCCTCCACTCTTGAAAATAACCCTCATCTCGACGAAGAGATGTACCTCGCTTTGCCCGCATGGTCATTCGTGTTCACCGCTCGCTTGGCTGGCCTACACGCCGATGTACTTTGCATCACCCAAGACGAAGGACAGTTCATTGACCCAACCGCACTCGGACTTGCCATCTCCCACTTCGTTATGCTTGGATATGATTTTGACATGGGAGTCATGGACAGTACCATTCAAACACTAAAGAGTCTTGAAGACGACATTGGAGCGCAAGCATTCGATGAAGATTCATCAATGGGGGAGTGGGCTTGACTCGTATTATTGACCGAATACTTAACTTCGCAAAGGCGAACTATTATGTCGATGTTGAAGATAAAATCCCCATCTTCGTCACTTCGATTGGGGCACACATCTTCAACGCAATCAACAAGTGTAGCCGGTGTGACTTTGACCCGTTGCACAACGCAGACTTCAACATACCGAACTGCCCGTTGCGCCATTCCTTCTCCCCGATTTACACACCAATGTCACAGTTGGCAGACACACGGGTTCACATCTTGATGCGTGGTGAGAAGGGTTCCGGTAAAAGTATGCTCATCAATATGTTCCTCGCAGAAGGTACCGGTCTGCTGTACACACCGACAGCGTTTGAGGACGGTGCTGGTTTCCGTACAATGCTTGGTCCCAACTCCGTGACCGAGGCTGGTATGTTTGGGTCCGTCGATGAAGACGGTAACATCGCTGGCCGTCCTCTCGCTCGTGAGATGTGTGGCGGATTCCTTGGTTTTGAAGAATCATCCTCGCTCACCGATGCCAACAAGAAGGACCACAGCGTTGACATGAAGAATCAATTGCTCACTTCCCTCGACAACGGTCGGGTGGAGAAGGCTATGAGGATGGGAAGGGTTCGATATAATACTCGTTATACTATGTGGGGCGGAACACAACCAAGTCGTCTTGAGATGGAGTCCGGTCTTGACCGAAGACTGTTTATCATCGACATTGAAATGAGTCCGGAAAAAGAGGCGGCTTACAAGATTGCCCAACACAAGCAAGTCAACATGACCCGTGAAGACCGAGCCATTCTCGCTGATGAGGTCATTGGTATTCGCAACTGGATTAACACTCGTATGCTCGATGCAATCTTCGACCCTCCAAGCGGTGTACATTTCTCGGAAGAACTCGGTGCGTGGTTGAATCGACCGGACATTCGTTCGTTTGAGTCTGACCTGTTCCGACGAATCGCAATCGGGTATGCTATGATGTGCGACGAATGGGTCGGGAATGAAGTCCTAAACATAACTCTTGACGAAAAACTACTTTTGATTCTTGAGGCCGCTCTCGTCATGCGTCGCTCCGTCATGGAGTCCGATGCTCGACTCATCAAGGATGCGTTTTGGATGCAAGACATAACCAAGTCCACCTTGCTCAAGGAAATCGCTCGCATCATCACCCGTGGTGACTACACTGCGGCAAAGCGGTGGATTGACGACAATCTTGTCAACCAACCGTGGTACTGTGAATATACCCCCAAGACTAAGGGACGAGGACGAAAGGGTGTCATGTGTCGAATCGGCACAATGACTGACCCTACGGAAGTCGTACAGAAGTGGGGAGGTGGTTCTGATGAGAACACGGAGTGAGATTGAACAGCGGTTGGCGGCAGAAGGCAACGCCCTAACAATTGAAACCCTGCGGTGGGTTCTCGATACACCCGTGTGTCCCCTGTGCGGTATCTCTAACCGCAAGGAGATAGAGATTGATGTACACGCCGACCAAGTAAGCATCGCTTACCTTGAAGAGCGGTACTCGTGGCCCGCTGGTACCGTCATGGAACACATGGATTCTCATATTGACTACGACCCCGAAGAAGCAAAGCACATCGAACAGATGCGATACGAAAGCATTAACACCCTCGATGCGGCACAGGATATTGTGGGTCGCCTTCTTGGATGGCTCGATGAGTTGGAAGCGATGAAGGATAGTCAAGGTGGCATCACCTCCGAGTGGGTTACTGATGCGGCAAAACTGGTTGCCCAAGCAAACACTTCACTCCGACTTGTCGGGCAGTTGAAGAAAGAGATTGGTGTTGACTCACAATTATTGTTAGCGCAAAAACAAATGGATGGTGTCATGGGCGTACTTGTCAACACCCTCCGTGATGAACCCAAGTTGCTTGACATGATTGAACTCCGTGTCGCCGCTCTCAAGCCGCCGACGCAAACCATCGAAGTTGATTGGGAGGACTGAATATGGCACAGTGGCGAAGTGGCACCAATAAGTCCTTGTTTGCTCGTCGTATTCTCAAGACAGAATACCCGCAATTGTTTTCTGCGATGAGAGAGCAGGGTTTGGTTTGCCTTGTTGAAGAGTCCGGCACCGTTTGGTGGTACGGGGAGTACAAGATTCAACCCTCCGAAGTCCGACGAGTTTGGGGTATCACCAAAGACCAATACAGCGTCATTCGCTCGCATATTCTTGAAACGAATCCGTTCGGAGGTGAAAGGTATGAAGGGAATAATTATCTTGACGGCTGACGAAAGAGCATATCGTGTCGGTCAAGTTATCGAAACTCGTGGTATCACCCACGCACCCGTCGCACCGAACACAACCTACATCATCCACGGTGTTAAGATAACGGAAAAAGAAATCAAGCGGTGGGTTGACATTCCCTCTTATCGTATGGTTTTCGTGATAGACAAATTGCCTAAGTTGTCTAAAACAATTAAGGAAGAAATAATAATTGACAAGTCTTTGAAATCCAGTAGTGGTTTCAATCGGGAAGTCGATATGTTGTTTCGTTGGGAAAACCGCACCCGTGTCTTCACTGAGTTCGCAAAGAATCCAATCCCCCTTCCACTCGCATTGTCTTTCCTACGCAAGAATAGACTTGAGGAAATAGAACTTTGGCGACTGTTAGCACAGACCAAGTTCACCTTGCCTATCATGTACTCGGAAGCACTTCTTGTGTACGGGGTCCAAGCACGAAGAGGTGGGTGGGAGTGGCCGAGCAAGTCAGTCAAACAAGACGACGCCCCCGAAGGGTTCCGCTCTTCGGATAAGTATTGGCGTGAGATTATCCAAACCAGTGCGGAGGTTCGCAACGAGGTGAGGGCCAAGACTAAAGAACTGCCCAGTGGGATGAAGAAAACGCAGGAAAAGATACTCCGGTGGATTTGATGAAAAGTGATTGATTTCGATGTTATCTTTGTGCTTATTTTATTTGGTGTGTTGTATTGGTGTGCTGGCCTTCAATGGGAAAACGCACAACTGCAAGCCGCCTACCACTCACAAACTCTTTCGGGACTTCGTGGTGATGAGGAAGTCGCAATAAGCACTTACCATCCTAATGATTCTGTTGAGCGAGCGAGAGTGGCGGCGAACACTATGGATGCGCTGATGTGGTACGACTCATAAATGTTAGGGCAACATTAAATTGGTTGCGGTGGTGGGAAGGAATATGAGCGCAACCAACCGTCGTGTGAGGCGGTCAATTCTCGACCTCCTTTGGGTCGGTGGCCCAATGACTAAAGAAGACATGAGCAACGCTCTCGCACAGGCCAAGGGTATCAAGAACATACCTTCTCCCCACTCTTTGTCTGCATTGTTGTGCAAGTCTGCATCTGTTATCACCGTCGGCAAACGCAGGGTCGAAAATCTTGTAGGCAATAAGTCATTTCATTCGTTATACGATATTGACCGTGAAGTAGTATTGTCGGAAAACGACCTCCAATATATCCTTGAACCATCGACCATGACTCCGAAGGAGAGGGCACGGGCCAACAAATGTGTTTCGTGTGGTCGAACTCGCATCTTCCCTCCCGATTGTGAGGAATGTTTGAATTGTACTCGTATAAGCCTTTAGTCGTACTACCGAAAGCCTTATAAGGCTGGTCGTGTATGTATATTTAGAGGCAGAAGAGATGCGAGCGAAGACAGTGACCCATGTTGAATATGAGATTTTGAAACAGGTATTGGAAAACATACCTCTTGATGAAGTCGAAACCAGCATGGTCAACGATTCCGTGACTGAGAAGCGATTTAACACGGGGGCTAAGAATGTCGCTGTGTTGGTTCGCAACTTGATGAACCGTCGCAAGCATCGCCTGCCTCGCACCCACAAAGATTACACACAAAAGGAGGAATGAAACATGAAAACAAAACCAACAATAACACGAAGCCCGTACAAGGTCGGACAGAAACTTACCGTCGCTGAAATCAAGGTCTGCGCTGGTCGCACACCTTTCCCTTCCAAGACTGGTGGCTTCATCGTCACAACAGTCGTCAACACTTCTTACTCTCACGGTGGCTATCTGTTCAACGCTGAATCCGTTCGCCCCGTTGACGGTAGCAAGGTGGAAGTCGCTTGGCATCTTATGCACCCACGCCGCCGAGCCAAGAACGGCAACCAAATGGTTGGGAGGAAACAATACTTCTCGGCATTCCGTGTGTTGGTTTCGGAGGTCGAAGAGAAGCCTTATATGCCCCGAACGACACGAGAGGATATGGCACCAATCAACAAAACAATCCCCGCTGGTTCAAGAAAGAAGGCTCTTGTTCTCGCAGACTTTTTGGAGGCATGAAGCATGACTTACGCAGAACTACACGAAACACTTGAAAACCTCAAGTACCTCAACCGACTTTCCAAGCAGGAGTTCCTTGACTTATTATTTGACAACGACGAGCCAACGGGGTACTACGCAGAAATGAAGTGGGTGTTGTTCCAAAAGAGCCCACTCCACTTCATGTGGTCATGCTCTTCGGACAATATTAGGTTGCTTTCTGACTACATCGACTCTTTTAAGCCGTCCTTTCTGCTTCACGACCCTATCAACACAGACCACCCCGAACTTGTGGAGTTTGAAGGTGAAACACTTGGAGATACATTAACGAATCTCATTACAGAAGTCCAGCGGTTGCGTGAAGCCATCAAGGTAGCGACAATGGACCTTGAAGAACCGAATATGCACGAAGAAACAAGAAACGATTTGCTTGATATGTTGAAGGGGATGGTTGAATGATTGAAAAGGTCGCACGATACTTCACTCGTCGAGTTCTTGAATCCAAAGGTATGAAACTTTGTCCTCTATGTGACGACGCTATTGTTGGCGTAAAAGAAAGTGGTTGTATGCTTTGCACAATCGACGCATCTTTTGGTTTGGAGTTGGTTCGATGATGGCTCCGGAGATTCACTACAACACCTACACACAAAAGGTCATGCACGACGAGAGGCATCCTAAGCCTTGGCAATTGGATGAGGATGGTGAGCCGAATGTCAACGACTTTATCATCAGCGACCCTTGCTACTACATCAAGGACTCCGAATGGGGCGACTTCTGTGATGTGTGGAACGCCGCCACCGACTCTCAAGGCTACGGCTCCAACATTGTCAAGTGGAAAGGTTTCAACCTCGTTATCCAATCGACAGGTGGCGACGGCTCATGGTCGTACTGTGGTTTGGAACAGACGGGTTGGCATCGTGCTGGTACATCTCACTGTGCCGACACAGCATCCATTTGTTGCATCCCCTTTGCTCTTTGCGACACCGACCCCATGAAGAATTACAAGGGCAACGGTATCATCGGTCACACTGACTACGGCATGAAGGACTACCCCGAAATAACTTGTGAGGGTAGTTATACCGGAGTCGGTGAACCATTTGCTATTGACGGAATAGTACAAGACGGCTACACCGAATGTTGTGGTCAATATGTGGACGACGACCAATTTGAGTGGTGCGAGAGCGGCTCATGCGAAGGTTGTTGGTCTTGCTTTGAATGCGAATGTGAGGATGAGGAAGAATGATTTGGGCAAACAAGTTTAGACCAAAAAGTCTTATGGGAATAGTAGGACAACCAAACCTTATCGCAGAACTTCACCAAATTGTTATCGGTGAACTACCTATGCAACACTACCTTCTCTTCTCTCCCGAAGCCGGTACCGGAAAAACTTCGGTAGCCCATGCTCTCGCAAGGGACTTGGGTTGGCAAATCGTGACCTTCAACGCATCGTCGAAGCGTGAGCGAGGGATTGAGTTTGTCGAAGATACCATCATTCCTATGTGTCGTAGTGGTATTAAGGAAAGAATCTTTTTACTTGACGAAGCCGACCAGTTGACCGACGCCGCACAGTCCGCTCTCAAAGGTGTGATTGAAAATGCAAATGGTTATTTCATTCTCACCTGCAACCGATTGCCGAAGGTTTCCCGCTGGCTCCAATCCCGATGTCAAGTGCGTACTTTTAACGCTATACCAAAGCAAGAGATGATTGAGCAATTGTTGAAAATCGCTGGCAAGACCGGACACGGTGGAATCTCACAAACTTCGGTTGAGGTTATTGCGAGGGCGCATAGTGGCGATTTGCGAAATGCAATCGGGGCACTGCAAACCTATTGTGGTTTGAAGGGGCGACCGGCAGAATCCTTCCTTGACTCGCTGACCGCTCCCCACATTGACTTCTCAAAGTTCCTTATGATTTGCTTCCGTGACAAAGACTATTCGGTAGCACTACCAATGTTGAAGGGAGATGTTCGGCACCAAATCCGAGAGGTGTTCAAGTACGCCGTTAATTCTCCCGCAAAAGTAAATTCCAAGATGAGGGTTATTGAATCGGCCATCGTTTCCGAGCGTGACCTCTTGGCGGGTGTGGATGAAGAAGTGGTACGCCACAACTTTGTTCGTTTGCTGGTTAGTGAGGGCCAAGCATAACCTTTATATCCCCACAACAAGACGAGAAAATACAGGAGAACTGAAAATGAACTACGCAGATATGTTGAAGAAAGTGGCCGTACAGGTCCAAGCAGATGAAGGAACATTGGCCGAAAAAGCAGAAGCAATTCTCGCCCAAGAGGGCGCAGGTTGGGAAGCATCGGGCAAGAACGAAGAGCAACGGCAAACACTCGCACTGCGAGTTGCCGCACGACAACTTGTTGCCGCAAAAGCAAAGTTGAGCCGAAGCGGTGCTACTTCCTACGAGGGAATGTTTGTCCATGTTCCACGAGAAAAGGATTGGGCTAAGATGGCTTTCAACAAGATGAAGAAGCAACTACAAGCCATGACTGACACCGAGCAAAGACTTGCTCTCGTTGGACAAGGTGCTCTCGTCTTGTACGAAAACAACCACGACGGAACATACACCCGTCACGCCAACCCTTCCTTGCTCAACCGCCAAGGGTTTGAAGAAGGTGTTCGGTCTGACGAAATCACCGAAATCCCTCCACGCCATGTCGCTCTCGATGCGAACACCTCGTTCTCACTTGTTTGGGACAAGGCATCCACCCACTTCGCAAACGGCAACGAGAACTTCAAGTACGGTGCAAACCGACCTCTTGAAGAACCCGACCGCTCTTGTTTGTTCCTTGGTCGCAAGGTCGGAACCAACGACACTCCGAGCATCCTCGATGTTCGTTTCAATGGTGCGCTCGCAAAGACTTCGTGGCCTACCTTCATCACCGGTACTATTGGGCTAAAACCTGCTAACCGTGAAGGTATGGCATACGGTACGAAAGTCACCGAGTTTACTGCTGACGCCAAACTCTCCGCAATCTTCACTTCCGCACCTCTCATGGTTGACGAGAATGGGGCGCATGGACTCATCGCTGACTGGCTCGGTGAAACCCTCATGTCTTCCCTCGACAAGTGCCATGAACACTACGCCACCCTCGACCAAAAGGATAAGTGGAACACCACCTACGGCACCGTCGTTGAAGTGGTTCACATCGACCCTCGTGAAAAGGGCGGCTTTGTTGTCACCGTCGCTGACGCTGACATTATGAGCGAATCACCACCAATTGAAGTCTATGTCGGTGCCTCGGAAGAGTCTGCTGTTGACTTCGGTGTTGGCTCGGAACTCGTTATCATTGGCGCACCTTGGGTCACTCGTGACGGTGAGATGCGATTTATGACCTCCGGCTGGTGGTGCATGAACGCAGTCAAACCCCTCGCAGACTTGGAAAGTGGCGAAGACGGCTGGGACTGAGTACCACAGAACTTTTGGAGGTAAAGTAAATGTCAAATGTTGTGTATGATGGCGAAGCCAAAGATGCTTTGAAGGAAGCAATCAACCTCGTCGCTGATGCGGTCGAAGGTACGCTGGGACCAATGGCGAGAACCGTTCTCGTCGCCCACAAAGACAGACCACCCTCGGTGTTGAACGACGGCGTGAA
>TARA_R110002153_G_scaffold27063_5_pt1 | contig 17272 bp, 14 predicted proteins | sample TARA_R110002153 | Tara Oceans TARA_R110002153 (sample SAMEA4398193) | marine metagenome | biome: Polar Biome; feature: [SRF] surface water layer (ENVO:00010504); material: water (ENVO:00002006), including particulate matter (ENVO:01000060) such as... | depth 5 m
ACGTTATCAAGGTGGCCACAATGCTGGTCATACACTTGTCATAGACGGCGAAAAAACCGTCTTGCACCTTATTCCTTCTGGGATCTTACGTGAAAACGTGACTTGTGTTATTGGTAATGGCGTAGTGCTGAGCCCTGAAGCGCTGCTCGAAGAAACGGCTATGCTAGAAGCCCGCGGTGTTCCGGTTAAGGAACGCTTGGTTATCAGTGAAGCTTGTCCACTTATTCTGCCGTATCACGTCGAGCTAGATATGGCTCGTGAAAAAGCATTAGGCAAAAAAGCCATAGGCACTACTGGTCGTGGTATTGGCCCCGCTTATGAAGATAAAGTATCTCGCCGTGGTTTACGCGTAGGTGACTTATTTAATCCTAAAGACTTTGCTATTAAATTAAAAGAAGTCCTTGAATACCATAACTTTATGCTCACTAACTACTATAAAGTTGAACCAGTTAGTTACGAAAAAGTATTGGCTGATGCACTGGCTGTGGCTGATATATTAAAGGCTATGGTTGTAGATGTTACCGACGTATTAGACAAAGCCCGCTTGCGTGGCGATGCCATTATGTTCGAAGGCGCTCAAGGTACATTGCTTGATATTGACCACGGCACTTATCCTTATGTGACATCATCTAATACCACAGTCGGCGGTGTTGCTACTGGTGCTGGTTTTGGACCTCTTAATTTGGATTATGTGTTAGGTATTGTTAAAGCCTATACCACCCGCGTTGGCTCAGGCCCCTTCCCAACAGAATTAGGTTGTGAAGTCGGTCAGCATCTTGGCGTAAAAGGTCATGAATTTGGTGCCACAACAGGTCGTAAACGCCGTACCGGTTGGTTTGACGCTGTTGCCATGAAACGTGCAGTACAGATTAATTCTATTACAGGTTTTTGTTTAACTAAGTTAGATGTACTTGATGGCTTAGAAAGTTTAAGTATCTGTATAGGCTATAAAGATGCCCAAGGTAACGTCAGTGACGTACCTCCTATGGCAGCTGACGGATATGACTTGATTACACCTGTATATGAAAGCATGCCTGGTTGGAGTGAAAATTCATTTGGTGTGACTGATTATGCTGATTTGCCTCAAGCGGCTAAAAATTATATAAAGCGCATCGAAGAACTTTTAGGTGTGCCTATTGATATTATTTCAACGGGCCCTGAGAGAAATGAAACCATAGTGTTAAGGCACCCTTTCGAGGTGTAATACTTAAATTCATTATCATCTGATTGATTAGGCTGCTTTTTGCGGCCTTTTTATTGCGTAGTTATATTCACCCTTTAGCCGCGCTATCCCTTTAAATAATCACTAGCCGAATGATATTGTTCAGACTAATTAATCACCTCTAATCTTTAACTCTTTTGTCGATGTATCAATGTGTCTATAAATATCGGCAAGTTTATTTGAAGTTTGCTGCATTATTTCGGCCTCTTGCTGCGACTCTTCACTTTGCTGTTCAATATTGGTAAGTGCTTGATTAATTGTATTTGTTTGTTCTAATTGTTGCTCCATTTCTTTTTCGATAATGCCGTGTAAACTACTAATTTGCATAATGGAATTGTGTAGTGAATCAATAAATTCCTGAGATTTTTTTGATTGTGACAAACTAACTTCTGCCTGATCTTTACCTTCGGTCATCGCTTGTACTGCACTATCGGATTCCTTTTGTAGTTTGGCGATGTTGTCCGATATTTGTTTTGTCGATTCTTGCGTTTTAGTCGCTAGGCTTCTCACCTCGTCAGCAACTACAGCAAATCCTCTGCCATACTCGCCTGCTCGTGCTGCTTCAATTGCAGCATTGAGTGCCAATAAGTTTGTTTGATCTGCAATACCATTAATAACATTGATAACGTTTCCTATGTTATCTGAGTCTGTTTTCAAGGCTGCAATTATGTTTGATGCATGATTAGTCGCATTGAGCATATTATGACTAGTCGCAAGATTTTCTTTAAACATAGCCTGCCCTGCGTCAGTTAGGTCAGCACAGTCAGCTACCAGTGAGTTTGCCTCAGAAATTGCATTACTCACAGAGTTATTAGAATCGGATAGTTCTTGCATATTCTCGGCAAGTCTTGAGGTTTCTTGAGATTGTTTTGCTAAACCTAATTTTACTTTTTTGAAGGCCACTACCATGTTTTCAATAATGCCCCCCAAACCTTTTATATCATTAAAAATTAGCCTTAGTACCTTACTTAAACCCACCTGAATTTGCATAAAATTTCTAGCAACTTGCCCGATTTCATCAAGATTTGTACTACTGATTTCGCCACTAAAGTCGCCTTTTGCAATTTTTTTAGAAGCCAGGGTAATTACCTTTAGCGGAGCGATTATTTTAATGTTTATAAACCAGCTGACTCCTAACAATATCAGGATAATCACAATTACGGAGCTAATGTTGGTGAATAAAAATGTCGATTGCGTTCGAGATTCATTTTTGGTTTTGAGACTTAAAATACTTCTACTTACAGCATCTACGGCTAGAGTGAGGCTTTCTGTAGGCGCCCTATCAATGCCTGATACGCGACTATCTGCTTTTGAAATATTTTTGTTGGATCCAATAAATACATCATAACCAGCGCGATAAGCGTTTAGCATATCCGGATAACTTTGGGCGAATTTTTGAACATGTTGCTTAGCTGAGTTGTTGTTTGGCATTGTCTGTAATAAATGTTGGTAGCGCTTTTGGATCTCTGTGGCTGCTTTGTTAAAGCGGCCCCAATATTTACTAAGTTGTTGTGGATCGTTACCTCTAATTAAAGTGTTTTTCCATTCTTGAACTTGAGTCTTAAACCTTATATTTAAATCAGCGACTTCTAACATGATTATCGCTTCTTCATTAACACTCTCTCCATAGGCAGTCGTTGCATCTTTTATCGACGAAAATCCAATAAACACTGTAATCAGAATGACCGACATCGCACCAAGCAATAGCAATAAAACTTTGTTTTTTACCTGCGAGCGAATTATTTGCATCATTTATTTCCTAATAACGTCTGACTTTTATAACGGCTGAAAGTTGTAAAATGTTAGTAGATTATTTTTTGTGGTAACACTAATTTATTGAACATAATGGGTTTTTGCTAATGAATCAAACAAACATTCTAATGGTGGACGACCTTGAGGGTTTGTATAAAATTAATTCGACCCTAGAGTGATCCTCATGGCTTTTTATAGGATAAGCTATTGTATGCATAAAATGACCAAAGGTATCAAATGCAAACTACCACTCAAACAGCAGAATTTACTCCCACTTTAGTTGCAGATATTGCGCCTAAGATCCAGTCACTAAAAAAGACCTTTAGCAATGGCAGCACTAAAACATTAGCTTGGCGTATTGAGCAGCTCGAACAAATCAAAAAAATGGTACTTGAACAACAAGATAATATATTTGTGGCGATGCAAAAAGATTTAGGTCGCTGTGATATGGAGTCATGGACTGCTGAACTAGGTGGGGTGGTAAGTGAAGTTGACCATTCAATTAAACATCTCAAAAAATGGATGAAGCCTCGTAAGGTCTCAACACCTATTGTCGCCCAACCCGGTAAGAGTTATATATTACCAGAGCCATTAGGCACTATTTTGATCATTGGGGCGTGGAATTACCCTTTGTTGCTGGTGTTATCCCCACTTGTAGCTGCTGTTTCTGCAGGGAATTGTGCCCTTATTAAACCCTCGGAGCTGTCGGCCAATATGTCTAAATTGGTGGCAAAAATGGTTTCACTATATTTAGACAATGACGCTATTGATGTGGTGGAAGGAGCAGTTGAAGAAACCACTGAACTGCTAAAACATCAATTTGACCACATTATTTATACGGGTGGAGAAGTTGTCGGAAAAATTGTGATGCGTGCTGCCGCTGAGTTTCTTACGCCTGTCACTCTGGAACTTGGTGGAAAAAGTCCTTGTATTGTTGATAGTTCGACCGACTTAGACGTTACTGCTTCCAGAATAGTCTGGAGTAAGTGGATGAATGCAGGGCAGACCTGTGTTGCCCCTGATTATGTATTAGTTGAAAAATCATTTGCACCACAACTTATAGATGCGCTTAAAAATAAAATCGCTGAGTTTTATGGGGCTGATGTAGTGACTTCTAAAGATTATGGGCGGATAGTGAGTGAGCGTCATTGCTCGCGTATTATCAAGTACCTAGAAGATCAAAATGTTGTGTTTGGTGGTACTCACGATCTATCCAACAAGTACATCGAACCGACCTTAGTGCTCGACCCCAGTCCTGACAGCCCACTTATGCAAGAAGAAATCTTTGGTCCTATATTACCAATAATCACAGTAGATAATATTAGTCAGGCAATACCTTTTGTAAACGCACGAGAAAAACCCTTAGCCTTGTATCTTTTTAGTAAAAACAATAGCTTCGAACAGCAAGTGTTAACTTCGACTAGTGCAGGCATGGTGTGTATTAACGATGGATTTATGTTTGCTGCTAACCCTAATTTACCTTTTGGCGGTGTGGGTAACAGTGGTACTGGTGCTTATCATGGGAAAATAGGCTTTGATAACTTTAGTCACTTAAAAACGGTAATGAAACGCAGTTTTTGGTTTGATGTGCCGTTACGTTACCCACCTTTTACAAGTAAGAAATTTAAGCTTTTAAAAAAACTAATATAGAGATCTGTAAAAATGTCCCTTACTCCCTTTCATTTAGCTATTCCGGTAATAAATTTAGAACAAGCCGAAGCCTTTTATGGCGGCTTGTTGGGGTGCCAAAAAGGTCGTAGTTCACAACAGTGGATTGACTGGAACTTTTTTGGACATCAGTTGGTGACTCATCTAGTCACCGAGATGCCAAGTTTACCTAAACATAATCAAGTGGATAATCATGCCGTGCCGGTTCCACACTTTGGTGTGGTACTGAATTGGCAAGACTGGCAAAAATTAGCAAAAAATCTTGAAGCCAGCAGTATAAATTTTGTTATTGAACCGCATATACGATTTGAAGGGCAAGTAGGTGAACAAGCTACTATGTTTTTTCTTGATCCTAGTGGCAATGCTTTAGAATTTAAGGCGTTTCAAGATATTCATCAGTTGTTTGCTAGTTAATACAAATAACCTATTAGGTTGATCTGTATCAATTAGTTAAATCGATTGTGTTGTTTAATAATCTTCATTAGCCATTAAGCGTCATTCGACCTATTCTTTATCAACATTCTCAATCTAACAAGGGAACAAATAATGAGTAATATTAATATTGGTATTAACGAACAAGACAGAGAAGTAATCGCTCAAGGGTTAAAGTGTCTGTTAGCCGATTCTTACACTTTGTATCTGCAAACCCATAATTTTCATTGGAATGTCACAGGTGCCCAATTCAGAGAATTGCACTTAATGTTCGAAGAACACTATACCGAGTTGGCTTTGGCGGTTGATGATATCGCTGAGCGAATCCGAACTCTAGATGTGGCAGCACCGGGTACTTATAAAGAATTTGCTAAACTGAGTTCAATTCAAGAAGTCGATGGTGTACCTACTGGTAAAGAGATGGTCAAAATATTATTAACTGGCCATGAAGCAGTAGTAAAAACCTGCCGCAAAGTGTTATCTAGTGCCCAAAAAGCAGATGATGAATCTACTGCAGCCTTGGTATCTGACAGAATGCGGATCCACGAAAAAACGGCTTGGATGTTACGTGCTTTAGGATAAGACTTAATTTTTAGCGTGCATTAAAGTCGAAGGCTCAAAACATATTAAAGTGTTTTGGGCCTTTTTTATTTAGGGTATTACTCAGTTAATTTTAATTACTTTTAATGTCGCGTCTTTATTTTTGGACTTTTTAGGCTCTAAATAGGCTTGATACCTACCTGGTTTATGATTGACAGCTATTAATAGATTTAAAGTAATAGCACCGATCACAGATAAAATAACAATATCGAAATTGAAAATAAATAACGACGAACCTAAAATGATGGAGTCGACTAATAACCCAAAATTACCAGCGCGAATGTTAAATTTGTTCTGTAGATACAAGGCTAAAATTCCTAAACCACCAAGGCTAGATTTATGCCTAAACATGATCAATAAACCCACACCAATTAACATGCCGCCAGCTACTGTCGCAAATATCGGATGAATGCTTTCAATCTTAATCAAATGCCCTATTTGCTCAGTCATGATGGACACCATAGAGACTGAAATAAATGTATTGATAGTGAATCGTTTACTCAATTGCGTCCAAGCAATGAAATAAAAGGGTATATTAACCAAGAAAAATAACACTCCGAAGTTCATATCAACGAGGTGGGTGCCAATAATAGCTATACCAGCTGTGCCGCCAGTCAATAGGTTATGTGTGCCAAATAACACCACACCGAAGGACACTAATACCCCTGCACAAAAAAGTGCTAATACGTCTTCATAAAACCTGTGTTTAGGAAAATTCATTGCCATACCTCTATATAAATAATTGGCTAAAAATCACTCTGATAAGGAGAGGCGCGGATTCTACAGATTTAGGCTTATATTGTTAGAGCATCAGACAGATCACTTTGAAGACGACTAAGGTGCTTAAGTAGCATAATCTTTACGACTTGAGTTGGTTATGTAAACAGGCTGTAGGTGAGATGTTTCCTAGGCGTTTGAACAGTTTGGTAGGTAATCAAAAATTGCTTTGGATAAGCGATCTTTGTTATAACTTTTAGACTAAGATAGTTAAGACTCAATTCATTGCCTGCCAGAGAGAGCTTTATGTCATATATTTCATCAGAAAAAATTCCCCAACAAGCCTTTGACTGGTATGACGATTATGCGCATGGTGATATCGACCGCCGCACGTTTTTAAGCCGTTTAGGCTCACTTTCGGTTGCGGGTTTAACCTTAGGAGCGGTAACCAGTGCACTGACTCCAGATTATGCATTGGCAGAACAAGTGTCTTTTAACGATCAAGATATTAAAGCCACTTATCAAGAGTTTGACTCACCAAAAGGCTATGCCAAAGGACAGGGATATTTAGTGGTTCCAAACAACATCAGCGGCACTGCCCCTATGGTCTTGGTGGTGCACGAAAACCGCGGTCTTAATCCCTATGTAAAAGACGTAGCAAGACGATTAGCGAAACAAGGCTTTATTGCCTTTGCACCGGATGCCTTGTTTCCACTCGGTGGCTACCCTGGTAATGACGATGAAGGGCGAGCCATGCAACGCAGTATGGACAGAGAAAAAATTGACCAAGACTTTATAGCTGCAGCCAGCTATTTGAAAAAGCATGCTCTAGGCAATGGCAAACTAGGTGTAGTAGGCTTTTGTTTTGGCGGTTATGTGAGCAACATGCTCGCAGCTGCAGCGCCAGAACTTATCGATGCTGCAGTACCTTTTTACGGTACACCTGCAGGTGGCGATTTAGTTAAAAATGTTAAAGCGCCAATTATGCTGCAATTCGCTGAAAACGATAAACGTGTTAACGCTACCTGGCCTGATTACGAAGCTACGTTAAAAGCTAATAAGGTTGATTACACTGCACATGTATATCCCAACACTCAGCATGGTTTCCATAATGATTCCACTAGCCGTTATGATCCTAAAGCCGCTGAACTTGCTTGGTCCAGAACCTTGGCGTTTTTTAAACAGCATTTAGCCTGATTGTAAATAATGAGCCAACTAATTCAGTTGGCTATTGATAAATCCAGTTACATTTTAATTAATGATCTATCTATGTGAGTAAGCCATGATTGATTATTAACAGAGGGGATAATTGTGAACAAAGATTTAAAAGGCTTGTGTCTGTTTTTAGGGATGATTGGTTTAGCTTATGCTGCGATTTTGGTATTAACTATGTTGTTCACTGGTGTGAAAATCCTCAAGAGTATTATATTTATCTCTGCGTTTTCATCATTTTTAATCAGTCTTGGCCTTACACCTCATGTTAAGCAACGCTTAGTTCAAGTGATTAAACAAAAAGCTTCGCTCTACAAATAGAATATTTAAACGGGTGTGTTAAGACATGCCTGTTTGTTATGAATTATTCAATGTATGCTTGGTGCCATCCAGCTTTAACGTTAAATTTTTTAAAATGTTAAAGGAGAAACACCATGAAACTCATTGCAAAACCACTGATAGCGTTCATCGCTACTATTATCTTATCGGCATGCGCGGCCTTAACCCCTAATTTTGAAGAGCCTCAGGTTAGTGTTAATTCTTTCAAAATTCTGCCAGGTGGTAGTATAAACCCCACTTTTGAAATCGGTTTACGAGTGCTTAATCCAAATAGTTTCTCACTGAATTTAAAAGGACTGTCATACACTGCCAGTATTGAGGGCAATCAAATATTGTCTGGTGTGGCTAGCCAACTTCCCATAGTGCCTGCTTATGGCGAAGAAGACATAAAACTAAAGGCACAAGCAGATTTGTTTGGGGGGCTGAGGTTAATTGCTGATTTAATGAAACCTAGGGAAACAGCTATTGGTTACACACTAAAAGTTAAATTAGATGTGGGTACTTTTGCACTGCCAATTTATATTACTAGGGAAGGTGATTTGAGCATTCCTAATTAGTTCTGATGCTGATTGACCTAGAAAAGTGCACAAAAAAAAGCACTGCTTTTATTAGAAGCAGTGCTTTATTTAACTAGGATTTTGAATTAGTTAAACACGTTCAAATATCGTTGCTATTCCTTGACCTAATCCAATACACATAGTGGCAAGACCGACAGATTTGTTATTGTCTTCCATTAAGTTAATCAAAGTAGTTGAGATCCGCGAACCAGAACAACCAAGTGGGTGACCAAGTGCTATCGCGCCACCGTTTAAGTTGACTTTGTCGTCGTAACTATCAATCCAACCTAGCTGTTTGATACAAGATAAGGCTTGTGCAGCAAAGGCTTCGTTGAATTCAGCTAGTTCGATATCGGCCATAGTCATGCCTGCACGTTTCAGTGCTTTTTGAGTGGCTGGTACTGGACCAAAGCCCATAATAGCTGCATCACAACCTGCCACTGCCATAGCGCGAATTTTAGCTCGTGGCGTTAACCCGAGAGCCTTAGCTTTATCAGCAGACATAATCAACATAGCAGATGCGCCATCTGATAAGGCAGAGGATGTGCCTGCTGTGACTGTGCCATTGACTGGGTCAAATACTGGCCTAAGGGCTGCCATAGACTCAGCTGTAGAGTCTGGACGGATAGTTTCATCAACACTGATAGATTTTAAAATACCGTCTACGTCATGACCTTGTGTGGCGACAATCTCGCTTGCCCAGCGGCCTTCGAGTGTTGCTTTGTGAGCTCGTTGGTGCGAGCGCGCCCCAAAAGCATCCTGCATTTCACGAGTGATACCATTTTGACGGCCTAACAATTCAGCTGTCATACCCATACTGCCTGATGCCCTAGCTGTGTGTTTAGCTATGCCTGGATGGAAGTCTATATTGAAATCCATAGGCACATGGCCCATATGTTCAACACCACCAATCATATACACATCGCCACGACCCGACATAATTCCGCTGGTGGCGTCATGTAAGGCTTGCATAGATGAGCCACATAAACGGTTTACTGTTACCGCACCTGTTGAGCGAGGGATATCAGTTAACAGTTGAGCATTACGGGCAATATTAAAGCCTTGTTCTTTGGTTTGTTGTACACAGCCCCAAATGATGTCTTCTATATCATTTGGATCAAGGTTTGGGTTACGTTCAACCAATTTTGACATTAAGTGTGCAGATAAGGTTTCTGCGCGTACATTACGAAAAATACCGCCTTTAGAGCGACCCATAGGTGTACGTATACAATCTACTACTACGACTTCTTTCATGATCTTCTCCTCGGACTATTGTGCAAAATATGATTTGTTTGATGCCGCCATTTCGCGCACACCATCAGAAATCTGATAAACCGGACCTAGGTCAGCGTATTTATCGGCTAATGCTACAAAGTTGGCTAAGCCCATAGTTTCAATATAACGGAATATGCCGCCTTTAAAGGGAGGGAAACCTAAGCCATAAAGTAATGCCATATCGGCTTCTGCTGCACTGGCAACAATACCTTCTTCTAAACAACGAATGGCTTCATTGGCCATAGGTATCATTACCCGGGCAATAATTTCATCTTTATCAAAGTCACGCTTTTCTGCGCAATGCGGTGCAAATAATTCATAGGCTTCTGGCGCAGCCACTTTAGCTGGGCGTCCACGTTTGTCTAAACTGAAATTATAGAAACCTTTGGCATTTTTCTGACCTAAACGGTTAGCTTTGTATAATAAAGTAACAGGGTCATTAGCAATTTTTTGCATGCGTTCTGGAATACCATCAGACATTACGCTAGACGCATGGTCAGCTGTATCCATACCCACTACATCAAGCAAAAACGCAGGACCCATTGGCCAGCCAAAGATTTTCTCCATGACTTTATCAACGGCAACAAAGTCAGCACCATCCATGATTAATCTGCTGAAACCAGCAAAGTATGGGAACAATACGCGGTTAACTAAAAAGCCAGGGCAGTCGTTCACAACAATGGGTGTTTTACCCATTTTTAAGGTGGCTGCTACTACCGCTGAAATAGTGTCTTCAGAGGTGTTTTCGCCACGAATAATTTCAACCAAAGGCATCTTGTGCACGGGATTAAAGAAGTGCATGCCACAGAAACGTTCTGGTTTCTTTAAGCTTTTGGCTAAATGGTTAATAGAGATGGTCGAGGTGTTAGAACAAATAATAGTATCGTCAGATACATGCTGTTCTGTTTCGGCTAAAACGATACCTTTAACTTTAGGGTTTTCGACAACAGCTTCAATCACTAAGTCGACGTCTTTAATGGCTGAATATTCTAGGGTAGGCACAATGTTATTTAATGTTGAAGCCATAGTGGCTGCATTAACTTTACCGCGCTGCATACCTTTGCCCAAAATAGTCGCGGCTTCTTTTAAACCCAAGTCCAATGCGGCTTGGTTAATGTCTTTCATTATTACTGGTGTGCCTTTCACCGCAGACTGGTAGGCGATACCACCACCCATAATGCCTGCACCTAACACAGCAGTTTGTTTAATGGTTTTCTTAGCTGCTTTGGCTTGTTTTTTACCTTTGCTTTTAACCAACTGATCAGCCAAAAATATGCCCACTTGAGCTTTGGCAGCATCGGTTTTTGCTAATTTAGCAAAACCTTGGTTTTCTAGTTTTAGTGCGCCGTCTCTATCAAGACCTGCTGCCTTTGATATTGTCTCTACCATCATATGGGGCGCTGGGTAATGTTTGCCAGCCTGTGCAAAAACCATAGCTTTGGCAGTTGAGAAGCTCATCATGGCTTCGTTTTGATTGAGTTGCAGTGGGGCTTTTTTCTCAGCGCGGCGAGTCTGCCAATCAAAGTCGCCTGCGATTGCATCTTTAAGCATGCTCATAGCTGCATCAGTTAGCTTTTCTGGTGCAACTACTGCATCAACAGCACCTTCAGCTAAAGCTTTTGCTGCTTTACGATCGCGGCCAGTGGTCATCCACTCTAGTGCGTTATCGGCACCAATTAGTCGAGGTAGGCGGACTGTGCCACCAAAGCCTGGCATTAAGCCTAGCTTCACTTCAGGCAAACCTATGCTAGCAGTGGTATCAGCCACTCGAAAATCACAAGCTAAGGTCATTTCACAACCGCCACCTAGTGCAAAACCATTGACTGCCGCGATAGTGGGAAAAGGCAAGTCTTCAAAACGGTCAAATACTTGAGAGGTTTTGGCGACCCAAGCCAACACTTCTTCATCTGGCATATCAAACAAACCAGTAAATTCGGTGATATCAGCACCTACAATAAAAGTAGATTTTGCTGAACGAACCAATACACCTTTCACATCAGCATTGGCAGCAAGTACCTGAGTTGCAGCATCTAAGTCTGCAACAGTTTGTTGGTCGAATTTATTTACCGAACCTTGGGCATCAAATACTAATTCTGCAATGCCATCTTGCAGTAAATTAACAGTGAGGCTTTTACCTTCGTATATCATTATCATCTCCTGTGGCTATCGCCAAAGCGTGGGTTGGGAGGAGGCCATGGCCCTCCGAATACAGATCCATATGAATTGTTGTTAAAACTATTTGAAAGAGCAACCTAAGTTTTAACAACTTTCAACAAAATAGGTCATAGTCTTAACATGCGGGTAAATATTATCAATTCAACTGGTCATGCCAGTTAAAATAGTAATTATTTAAAATACACGCATTTATCCGTAAACAAGTTTGTTAGTATCGGGTCTACACTTTAGTTGGCCCTTCATTATATATTTTGGAATTTGTGAGCATTCGATATTTACTTTGTTTCCTAATCGCTAGTAGTTTGTTTACTCAGGCTGTACTGGCAACGCCTACACTTGATCGTGAGCAGCAACGTGCGCTTTTTATTAAAGCAGAGCGGTTAGCGCACAACCCAAATAGCAGTGCCTTTAAGAAATTGATGGAACAATTAGAGGGTTATCCTCTAAAGCCCTACGTTGAATTAAGAACCCTAACTAAGTTTCCTTTTATGGCAAATAAGAAACAAATAGAAAGTTTTTTAGCCAAATATGAATCTTCTCCCCTCGATAGACCTTTACGCAAAAAGTGGTTGGTTTATTTGGCTAAACAAAATCAACCTGAATTGTTTAGCCATTTTTATCGGGATATGGGTAACACCCCATTGAATTGTACGTATGCAGAAATATTACTGCAGAAAGATCTGACTAATGCACAAGCATTTGAGCTGGCAGAAAACCTGTGGGTGGTAGGTAAATCACAGCCTAATGAATGTGATGGATTATTTAAGCAATGGCAAAAAGCGGGTAAGCGCACATCAGAACTTGTATGGAAAAGGTTATCTTTAGCGGCTGATGGTGGCAATCACACGCTTATCCCCTATTTGAAAACCTTGCTGCCCAAAGAACAACAATATTTGGCTGATCTTTGGTTAGAGGTGCGTCGTTCGCCCAGCCAAGTCTCTCGATTATCTAAATTTCCGGCTAAATATCCAGAAAAAGAAACAGAGATACTGGTCTACGGGTTAAAGCGGTTAATCAGTAATGACCGAGATTTAGCCTTACGTAGTTGGGAAAAACTGTCGAGTAAATTTACGTTTTCAGCTCCCCAACTAAAACAAATATCTCACCGATTTGCGATTTTTTTAGCGTTAGCAGATCACCAACAAGCCGATGTTTGGTTGGAAAAAGCGGCAAATTTTGAGCCTGATGCAGAATTACTACGATGGCATTTAGCCCATGTGTTAAGGCAACGAAACTGGCAGCAGGCGTTAGATGTCATAAACTTTGTGCCTGAAAAAATAGCCGATGGCAATGTGTTTCAATATTGGAAAGCTCGGGCTTATGAGAAAGTAGGTGCCGATGAATTAGCTGATAAGGGTTTGCATAAATTAGCCAAACAACGCCACTATTATGGTTTTTTGGCCAGCGGACAACTCTCTGAAATGGCTAGTTTAAATGATAATCCACTGCTGATCGCGCAAGGCGATTTGGATGAACTAGCGGCACTGCCTGCTGCCCAAAGAGCATTTGAGTTCCGAGCGTTGGGCCGTAACCTTAGTGCAAGGCGAGAGTGGATATTTTTACAAAGCCAATTAACAAAACAGCAAAAGATAACTGCAGCTGTAGTGGCTAGTCAGCATAATTGGCATGATCAAGCTATTTTTGGTTTTTCCAGATCTGGTTATCTGGATGATTTGAGCCGACGTTTCCCTATGCCATTTGATAGCCAACTACAAAGTAATGCTAAGAAAAATAATATTGATGTTGCGTGGGCATATGCCATTGTCAGGCGTGAAAGTTCTTTTATGCCTGATGCCGCTTCTCATGCAGGGGCGTTGGGTTTGATGCAAGTCATGCCGGGTACCGCACGTTATCTTTCTAAAGAAAAAGTTAAAAGAAACAGCCTATTTAATCCTAATAGAAATGTTGAATTAGGTACTCAGTATATGCGTTACCTAATGGACAAAATGGATAATAATCCTATTCTAGCCACCGCGTCTTATAATGCCGGTTGGCGCAGGGTACAGCAGTGGTTACCTGAAAAAGGAAATATTCCCTTGGACTTATGGATAGAAACTATTCCCTATAAAGAAACTCGTAATTACGTTAAGGCAGTGTTGGCTTATCAACAAATATATCGCCAACATTTAGGAAGCAGCGAGAATTTGTTTAAGGATCTGACGACTATGCAAATACGACCTAAAAGTTAGGCAGACCTCCAACACAATAGGTCAACAACCGCTAACCTTATGGTATTCTATGGTTATATTATTTGATAAGAGCCTGGTATGTCACTTCTAGCCCCGTTAGCCCAAATAGAACAATTAGCCCAAACCTACCCACAACATATTTCTGAGTTACAAAGCCGAACCCGTGAAGCCATTCAGCGGGAGAGCATTGACGGTTTGATCATCCATTCGGGACAAGGTAAACGGTTATTTTTAGACGATAATAATTACCCTTTCAAAGTGAATCCACAGTTTAAAGCGTGGTTGCCCGTTATCGATAATCCGAATTGTTGGCTGATTGTAAACGGCATTGATAAACCTAAACTGGTATTTTATAGGCCGAAAGACTTCTGGCATAAAGTACCTGATGAGCCAAACGATTTTTGGGCACAGCAGTTCGATATAGTATTACTCACTCAAGCGGATGCGGTGGAAAAACATCTTCCTTTTGATAAAAGTAAATATGCTTATATTGGCGAATATATAGAAGTAGCAAAGGCTTTGGGTTTTGACTTAGTTAATCCAGATAGAGTGATGCATTATCTTCATTATCAACGTGCCTATAAAACCGATTATGAATTAGTGTGTATGCGCGGGGCAAATCGAATAGCCGTTGATGGACATCGCGCAGCAAAAATTGCGTTTGAACAGGGTCTAAGTGAATTTGATATTAATTTGGCCTATCTTTGTGCCGTTAGGCAAAGTGACAACCAAGTCCCCTATAATAATATTGTTGCGTTAAATGAAAACGCATCAATATTGCATTACACCGATGTAGCGACTGAAGTGCCTGAGCATTCACGTTCATTCTTAATTGATGCTGGGGCAATTTTTAATGGTTATGCCGCTGATATTACTCGCACTTATGCTCGAGAAAATGGAATGTTTGCAGACTTGATCGAGTCTATGCATAAAATTACTCAACAATGTGTGCAAGAGTTAAAACCAGGCGTGTCTTATGTGCAGATCCAAAACAGTGCTTACCATCAAGTCGCAGCACTTTTATGTGACACTGGTATTGTGAATTTAGCCACTAATGATGTAGTTGAATCGGGTATTGTTAGTACGTTTTTCCCTCATGGTATTGGCCATTTCTTGGGCTTGCAAGTTCACGATATGGGGGGATATGTTTCTGATGACAGGGGGACGCCTCATCCAGCTCCACAAGCTCATCCATTTCTGCGAAATACCCGTACCGTAGAAGCACGACAAGTCTTTACCATTGAGCCGGGTTTATATTTTATTGACAGTTTATTGGCCGATTTAAAAAGCAGTGAGCAATCAAAATATATTAATTGGAATGTAGTCGATAGTTTGCGCCCTTTTGGTGGAATTAGAATTGAAGACAACATCATTGTGCATCGCGATAAAAACGAAAACATGACTCGTGAGTTAAATTTGAATTAACCTTTTGAAAAGTTGAGTTTTCTTGGCTACGGAGGTAGATGCTTGATTTTACGAAAACTAAAGACGCTAGTTAGTAACAGTGACAAAATCTTTAACTTAGTGTTATTGGTCGTGATGGTTGCCATATGTTTTGTCTGGGCTATAGAGGAAAGCCTAGATGTGATTTTTGATTACGATCGCTATGGTTATATAATTAGTCTTGTAGTATTGCTTATTTGTTTTTGGCTGAGTTCTTTTGCTAAAAACCCCCATATTGCTCGTGTTTTTACTTTTATCTATTTAACCTTGTATCTGCTTTCTCTAACCGTTATCACTTTTTTACAAGCTGCTAATTCTGGCACCATTTACAGCATAGCCTCAACGCTGCAGTGGGTGCCCATTATTTATATAGTGTCGTTTTTATTTTTGTCTAACAAACAAGCAATTTTGAGTGCCATAGCTATTTATTGCTTAATGTTGTTAATGTTATTTTTGGCTCATGCAGATGTATTTGAGCTTAAAAATACTGTATTGCAAGCTTTACTGCTCAATGCCGCATTTTCACAGGGAGTATGCATTTTTTGTCTGTTTGGCATAGTCAAACTTAAAATGACCAAAGACGCATCAAACCTACGTGCAGAAAAAATGGAAAAAGCAGCCAATATTGATGGTCTGTTGGGCATAGGTAACAGGCGTATGTTGCAACGCAAGTTAAATACTATGGCTACAGATTACTCGGCGTTTTCATTGCTGTTGATAGATGTTGACCACTTTAAGGCAATAAATGATACCCACGGGCATTTAGTGGGTGATGACATATTGCGCGAACTGACCCAATGTATAGAAAATAGTTTACGCCCCGACGATACTATTGGTAGGTGGGGCGGTGAAGAATTTTTAGTCATAGCTAATGGCACTGAATTAGCAGTTGCTGAAGTATTGGCGCAAAGGGTAAGGGAGGGGGTAGCGCAGCATGATTTTGCAACTGTTGGTCGCGTGACTGTTAGTATTGGTGTGGCACAATTTCACCCTGATAGATCCATTAGCCACATGTTCTCCAGCGCTGATAAAGCTCTATATGAAGCTAAACATGCTGGACGTAATAAGGTTGTGGTTGCCACGCAAGATTCAGATTGATTTGAAACTTAGGAGTAAATGTAACTCGTTGAAGTGACTGAGCGAATTGATCAACATACTTTCGGTTTGTTTATTGCCAATGATGGATCTACAACTTTTTTGGCCCCCGGTAACTTGGGCTCTAGTGTTGCTAATATTGAACAGCAGTCAATCAACTTAGCGCTACGTTATCGTTATGATTTATCTGAGCAATTGTCAATTGGCTGGACCGGGACTGTGCGTGATGCAGAAGGTTATTACAACTACGTTAATGGCATTGGTGGTAAATATCAGCTAACGGATAAAGTCACCTTTCGAGCGCAAATATTGCGCTCTGATACTCTATATCCAATTTTTTTATATAAAGAGTTTTGTGACGACTATTGTGATCAAGATGACGACTATTCAGAAACAGCCTATCAAGATGATGTGCTAACCACTTTAACCAAAAATGAACGTTCAGTATTTATGAAATTCAGTTATGCTTGGCTAAACTAGTGGCTCAACAAAGCTTGAAAATGGCCTAGTTTGGCCATATATCTTAAATTGCGGCGATTATAGCCGTGTCGAATAAGGAAGTCAGTTATGGAAGTATTACTCGATTATATTTTTAC
>TARA_R110002153_G_scaffold46985_12_pt1 | contig 17272 bp, 13 predicted proteins | sample TARA_R110002153 | Tara Oceans TARA_R110002153 (sample SAMEA4398193) | marine metagenome | biome: Polar Biome; feature: [SRF] surface water layer (ENVO:00010504); material: water (ENVO:00002006), including particulate matter (ENVO:01000060) such as... | depth 5 m
TGCACCTGTATCTGTGCCTCCTGCGGTTTCGCGGATATTAATCACTTCTTCAGCTTGAATGCTTTGCCCTACTACAAAACTGTTTTCCAAAAAGCCTAAACACTGATGTTTTTCGTACAGGGTTTGCCCATAAGCCTGACTCTGCTGTTCATCTAAGATAACCGCTTGAGCTTGTAGGGTACGATCGAATTTAGCACTTAAGCAGCCGGCATTTTGGGGCTGTTCAATACAATGAAACTGCCCTGCTTCAAACACGCAAGTTTGCTCGCTGGCGAGTTTCACAAAATTGTATTGCCACAATTTTTCGGGATTTTGTAAGGAATACTCGGGAGGTGTATATTGAGGCAGACAAAACTCCACACCTTCCATTAAACATTCCACATCAATGACTGAGGTTTTATGCTGATCGGCAATATAGTTTAGCCACGACTGCGCCGCATACTTGTCGGCAAAACCTTCATCTTGCCATGCGATGTTGTCGTGCCAGCGACACAATTTACTTGGTCCACCATTGTAAGCAGAGTACGCAGAGCGGGTTCTTTCTAGCCAATTGTTACTGCTGCTCACACAACTAGCTGATGCGGCGTTTTGCCATTCGGCATAAAATATTTCCATGGCGTACACCATGTTCTCAAAAATTTGCCAACCTTTACCTTCATTGATTTGTGCAAAGTGCCAGCGGTCATCGATTTGCATCATGCCGTGACCATGGCCAGAGTCTCCTCGCATCATCTTCAGCCGTCCATCAATCACAGCATCTCGGTAATGACTCCAAAAGGTTTCTTGATTGGCTACGGCTTGAATGGCATATACCCAAGCGTTGACCTCAGCAGATATGGCATTGGGTTTACGAATTGATAAGTAATACTTGGCGGAAGCGGTTATCACAGCGTTCATTTCGTTCATGTAACGTGCACGCTCAGTAGACACAGGCTCAGCTGCATCAAATACAATATCGTCTAGATAGTCACGTACAAAGTCAGGATCACCAAAAGGCTCGATATCACAATAAGCCGGCGCAGTACCGTAGGTCCAACTGGTGTTCACCTCGGATTTGTGAGCACAAAGGTAATAGTCTTCAGTGTCATTTGCAGCCGCCCTAGATTGCAAACTCAAAACACAGAAACACCCTAAAATGACAAATAAAACAGCCTTCATTTTTTTCAACCCAAGTAATTTTAAAGAATGATTTATTCTTAGTGTAAAGCTATGACAAACCATTTGAGGAAAAGGCGAAATTAAAACCTATTCAATTCTCACTGCCGAAACAGAAGCGCCATAGCAAGAATTAGAAAGCTCGGGCAGATAACAAATAAAAAAATTGTAACCACAGAGTACACGGAGCGCTGCGCTACACAGAGAAACAATACTTTAAAACACTTGAATTAAAAAATAATCTTTTTGGCTTTTCTCTGTGCTCTCTGTGAACTCTGTGGTGAATCATTTTCTCTTTAGTTTTTCAATCTGTAGTTCAAATTATTGAAGCTCGTAGCTATTCACTCGTAGCTGCCTTCAATCCAACTCTCAAAAATAAGGCAGGCAGAAACACTGTCTATTTTTTGTTTATCCAGTTTTTTATAGCCACCCAGTTCAAACAAACGGGCTTTTGCATCAACTGTTGTGAGTCGTTCATCACAGGTTTCAATCGCAACTTTATATTTGGCATTGAGTCGGTTAGCGAATTTTTTCGCCGAAAATGTCACTTGTTGATTTGTGCCATCCATATTCAGTGGTAAACCGACCACAGCTAATTGTGGTGACCATTCGGCAAACAACTTTGCAACAAGATCCCAATTAGGAATACCATCTACAGCCTTAAGCGCATTGAGTGGAGAAGCAGTGCCAGTTATCTCCTGCCCTACTGCTACACCAATGCTTTGGGTACCGAAATCAAAGGCTAAAATGGTACGTTGGCCTGATTTTGTCATAAATTATCCATCAAGCGTGACCTATATCAGGTCCAAGCTGCCAAACATCTATGCCTAAGCGCTGTACCGCAGTTTCCCATTTTTTATGGATAGGTGTGTCGAATAAAATTTCAGTATCGGCTTCGACCATTAACCACGAACTGGTTTGAATTTCTTCTTCGAGTTGTCCGGCTGTCCAGCCGGCGTAACCAAGCATGATCAAAGATTTATCTGGCGCATCTTTATTGCCTAATGAAGATATGATGTCTTTAGAAGTGGTTACCATCACCTCAGGGGTCATGGTTAAACTTGATGCCCAACCGGGTTGTGTGGTGTGTAAAATAAAACCACGGTCTTGACTGACAGGACCACCCGCCAAAATAATATCTTCGGCTTTTTCGTCAATGACTTCCGCCTTATCGTCAACCTGTTCAACCAGCTCTTTTAGTTTCATGCCAACAGGTTGGTTAATTATCAGCCCCATGGCACCATGTTCGTTATGTTCACAAATATAGGTGACAGTTCGGGCGAAATAAGGATCGTCCATGCTCGGGGAAGCGATGAGTAAATAATTCTGCAAACTTTGCATCTTAAAAATTAGGCTCCTATGCCAGCGGCAAGACGCTTTTCAATAGCGTCGAATAACATTCCGGTAATATTCACGTCATAAGCCGCTTCAATTTCCCGTACGCAAGTTGGGCTAGTAACATTGATCTCAGTGACTCTATCACCAATTACATCTAAACCAACAAACATCAGACCTTTTTCCACTAGCAATGGCGCAATAGTTTTGGCAATTTTTAAATCAGACTCTGACAAGGGTTGTGGTCTACCTGTGCCACCCGCAGCCAAATTACCTCGATTTTCACCTTTAGTGGGTAACCTTGCTAAGGCATAAGGCACCACTTGTCCATCAACAATCAGGATACGTTTATCGCCGTCTTTGATTTCGGGTAAAAACTTCTGAAACATCGCATAACGTGTGCCTAACTCGGTCAGTGTTTCTATGATTACGCCTAAGTTATTACCGTCTTCTTTAACCCTAAAGATTGAGGTGCCCCCCATACCGTCCAGAGGTTTACAAATAATGTCTTGGTGGGTTTGATGAAACTCTCTGATTAATTTGGAATCTCTTGTAACTAAGGTATCGGCAACTAAATCAGGGAACCAAGAAGTAAATAATTTTTCGTTGAAATCTCGTAAACTTTGCGCTCGGTTCACTATCAAAGTACCCGCTTGTTCAGCCAGTTCAAACATATGAGTGGCATAAATAAACTCATTATCTACTGGCGGATCTTTACGCATTAAGATCACATCTAACTCGGCTAGGCTTTGCTGAAACTCGGCTCCTAAGGAAAACCATTTGTCAGCATTTGACTCGACAGCCAAACTCGCCATGCGCGCCATAGGTTTACCATTTTGCAAATACAGGTCGCCCATTTCCATATAGAACAATTCATAGCCACGCTTTTGCGCATCGAGCAACATAGCAAAACTGGTGTCTTTTTTGATATTGATGGCCTGAATAGGATCCATCACTATACCTAGTTTAATGGTCAAAATTGTTCCTTAGAGCTGTTGTTAAAACGTTAGATGAACGATTAAAAGATTGGTAAATATAGATGAACTTGATTTTGAGGTAATTGTTGCATAAATCAAGCATGTATTTGGATCAAAGTAAGAAAGTTTGAAACTATAGCCGCGCACTGCCCGTGCGCAGGTTAATTTTTGGGATTAAATTTTCTTCGCGGCTTTTTTTGCTTGTTTAGATAACTCTTCGTTATCTGTTTTTGCCAAACGTAAATAAATCGCTTTGGCTTCTGACTTTTGCGCATTGAGTGCCATTAGGTTAGCTAAACGAAATTCTGCCCAAGGTTTAGGTGACATACCATCTAGGTCTGGTGCTTCACTGATATACTGCTGCAATGCTTTTATACCAGCCTCAATATTAGTTTCACCTAAAACAGAAGTTTTACCTAGTTGATACATTGCCAAGTATTTTGCTGCAACACTTTCTTCAGTATCAGCATTTTTACTGATCGCTAGAGTGAATTCTTGAAACGCAGCCTGAAAATTTTCTTGTTGTTGTTGATACATACCTGATTGAAAGAAAAACTCAGGAATATCTTTATAAGTTTGTTTGGCTTGCCGTAAAAGATCTTCGGCCAGTGCATCATTATCTTGGGATAATTCGTAATTAATCTCAGCTTCTAAGCCTGCTTTTGGATCCAATAGTTTGATTTTTTCTACTTGGACTTTGGCTATATCAAGGTCGCCACCAGCAATACTAGGAGCACTGGTGTGGAATTGCATCAGCCCTTTTCGATATTTGATGGAGTCTGGTTCAAGCTCTACTGCTTTAGTAAAACTATCCACTGATTTTCCAGCGTAACTTAAAGCTGAAAAAATAGAGCCAGATGCCTGTCGCCCCATTATGGCACCACGCACATAATGAATTTCTGCATCATCAGATTTAACTTCAATGGCTTTTTCAATCCATTCTTCAGCTTCATCTAAATCACTATCCATATAGATTTCTGCCAAATAAACCATGGCTTTTGGGTCATTTTGTTGTTTCTCAAACAACTCAATTGCCTGTTTTGTTTGCCCAGCCTTTAATATTGAAATTGCATTTTCCAGCGGCGATAGCGTACTGGCGAATGTTAGAGTTGAAAAGCTTAAATAAGCTGCACACACTAACTTTGCTGTGACATTTGTTGGCATGGTTTTCCTTAATTTTAGGTAAGCTGAATAATAATTCAGTGTTTCTGACGTTAGCTTAGTGGTTCAGTTCAATTAATTTTTCACGCTGGCGACAGTAAAATAATATGGGTCGACCTTAAAGTTATTGTGATGGACGTGATTTTTCATCCAAGGTTAATTGCTAAAGCCCTCGCTTTTTCTTAGTTCTTCAAGTTTAAATTTGTATTTTCGGCTGACCTTAACACTGTCACCTGAAGTCAACTTCGCTATGTATTCACCATTTGAATTTGGTGTCAGTCTTGTCAATTTGCTCATATTGATCATAGCGGAACGATTAACCCTTGGAAACAGATTAGTATCGAGTTCTAGTTCAAATTGTTTTAGGGTTTTACGTATTATGTGGGTGCCTTCTAGCGTATGTACACACATGTAATCACCTGCGGCTTCAATCCAAGAAATGTCATCGAGTTTTACTCTTATCCACTCCGAACCACTTTTCATAGATACAGTTCGCTGTAGTTCGCTCATTGAGCCACCACTTGAAACTTCTAAATTATGTATAAAACCATCAATTGAATTACCTGTTTTACGACTCAGTAACTCATCCAACTTAAGGTGTTGAAGAACAACATCACTAGCAAAAAAAGAATCCACAAGCTTACTTAAACAGCTGGCTAATCTGTCATCTGAAAACGGTTTAAGTAAATAATCAAAAGCCTGAAATTCGAAGGCGTTTAGAGCAAATTCTTTAAAGGCGGTGACGAATACTACTTTAGGAACAGGGGTTGTATTTTTTGACAACTGTTCGGCCAATTCAAGTCCGCTTAACCCTGGCATTTCGATATCCACAAAAGCAATATCAGGCTGAAATTCCTCAATCACTTGCAACGCATGAAAAGCAGACGGACATTGTGCAATTACATCAAACCTAGTATCACCATTCAACCTGAGCATAAGTCCTTCTCTAGCCAAAGGTTCATCATCTACAATAATCGCTGTCAATTGACGGCTCATGAGTACTCCATGGGTATAGAAATTTTCACATGATATCCAGCGGTTAGTCCACGGCTAATGTTGAAACTATGGTTATCAGGATATAAAACGTTCAGTCTATCAATAATGTTCTGTACTCCAACTCCCTTTTGGCTAGATGCTATTTGCCCCTTAGCTTCTGACCGCGCTTCTAAATATGCGTTATCTTGAACAGGTCCATTGTCAGACACTTCCATTTGTAAATAACCATCGTGGCACTTTGCGGTCACTTCAATCACCCCACCTTTAGACATCTGCGCGATAGCAAATTTGATCGAATTTTCAACCAAAGGCTGTAATAACAAACTAGGAACAAGCAAAGCTTCTGTTTGTGGTTCAATTTCAAATTTAACTGTAAGCCTGTCGTCGAAACGTGTTTTTTCGATTTCCAAATACAACATTAGTGCCTTTAACTCTTCGTATAAACGGATCTTCTTTTCAGGATCATTGTCTAAGGAAAAACGCAAAAAAGTAGACAACCTAATTAACATACCATTGGCTTTATCTTTGCTTCCTCTTAATACTAAGGTTGAGATCGCATTAAGAGTATTAAAGAGAAAATGCGGGTTAATCTGGTATCGCAACATTTTGATTTGTGCAATATGGGACAGACGAACAGCCTCGATATGCAGCTTCTTTTCGTTTATCAAGCGAAAATGATAGTTGATACCAAAGTACAAAGTACTCCAAACAAAAATCATAAAAAATGCATAACTAATTGACATAAACAGCATGTACCATCGAAAGTCTTCCGAAGGATTACCGATTATAAAAGAAAAAACATCAAAATCTTCGTAGAAGTACCACATGGCGAGGTTTTTTGCTGGTGTCCAAATACATGAGACAATGAGACTACAAAGCATGATAGCAACAATTAACCAACCAGAGGGTAGCTTCCAACATTGCTGATAGATATATCTTAAGGGCCACGTCAGTAATGCTGCGAAGATGCCCGATAATACCAAAGGGAAAAACACCTCAAACCCAAGTTTATTGAATTCACGATAGAAAAACACATTATCCACTGTAAAAATGAATACATAAGTCATCCAGCCTAAACTGTGCAAAAGCCAAAATGAAGGTTTGTCTTTGTTTGAAATAAAAGTTTCTGCGGTATCATTCACTTATACGATCAACTTAATTGTCATAAATCAGCCATCCAACCCTAAGAATTCGAAAAGCGAGGCTTTGTGGCCCTGTCCTATTTTAACTTCATCACCGTTGTTTAAATGTAACAACGAGAAGCGGCCCAGTTCACTGCTCAAAGAATTAATTTTATCAACATTTACCATAGCCGAACGGTGCACACGAATAAACTTCTCTGGGTTGAGCTGCATTTCTAGTTTAGAAAGCGTTTCTCTATGCAATAACATACGGTTTGCACAATGCAGCTCCACATAATTAGCCGACCCCTTTATCCAGATAATATCTTGCACATTGACAAACTCAACCGCACCCACTGATTTCACAGCTAATACGTTTTTACATGTTTTGACAGTTTGCCTCTTTAGCTTTTCAACTTTTTGTAAAACACTCGCTAGCCGGCTATTTTCAAATGGTTTGAGCAGATAGTCAGTCGCCTCAAGATCAAATGCTTGCAGCGCATATTCACTAGATGCAGTTGTAAACACCCAATGGCAATCAAGAATTCTAGCAAGTTTGCTGGCTAACTCAATTCCGCTGCCACCTATAATATTGATATCCATAAAACACACATCAGGCCGATGTTTCAAAAGTAGATTTTCTGCCTCTTTATATTCACCGGATTGGCCATCTATCTGCCAGTTTCCCTGTTCCTCAACAAAGCTAGATATTCTTTCTCTAGCTAAGTTTTCATCGTCTATTACTATGCAGTGGTACATACATATATTTCCTGAATGAACGTGGGACAGAATATACAATCTGAGGGACAAACAATGAACGTTTCTGAGACCAAGTGCGGGGATTTAGGATCAATGGAGATAAGCTCTATCAAATTATTTTTAAGTTGGAAGAAAAGGCTGCGCTTTGTAGCATCAGCCTTTGCTTAATTCAGGAAGCAATACATATTTTTTAATATCTAGTAAAAACATATATTCATCGGGTCACTACTCCGATAATCTTAGTGTAAGTTCATCTGGTGGAATTAAAACCCAAATGTGATGAATCGTTCAGATGATGGGATGAACTCCCCCATATATTATTTTGGTAACATATTGACATAATTTAACAAAAATAATAATCGAACAATCTAAATATTCTGCGCTTAGTAGGTTTAGAATGGAGCTTCGAAACATAGTCTAATCCCTCTTAGGTATTGATATTACTGTCGCAAAGGCACTGCCAAGGAATGTTAATTTAGGAGCGGCAACGACCCCAGACAATGGTCCTAAATTGGTTAATAGGACATAAAAAAACCAGTAGCTATTAACTACTGGTTTTTTACATCAACAATATTTTAAATTAAATTTAGAATACTAATTTAGCGCCTAAGTAGAAACGACGAGGTTCAACCCAATCTTTTGCTTCACCGAAGGCGAATGCACCACTACCAGTTACAAATTGTTCTTCTTCAAGAACAGCTTGATCATCTAAGACATTAAAGATGTCCAAGAAGAATTCTGCTGCGTAATCGTCACCAAAGTCATAAGTGTATTTAACACGCATATCTAGAGTGCCGTATGCGGGTGTTTTTTCACTAGCAATGTTGCCAGGTGCAATCCAGCGACCGTTATAGCCACCAAAGTCATAACTATCAGCTACCTGCACAGGCACATAACGACCAGATATGTTTGAAGCAGCTTTGCTATAGAGCGTACCTGAGTTCCAGTTATACACCGCACCAATTTCTAAACCATTGTCGAAGAAATAGGTACCAAATACTCTAGCCGAATGTTCAATATTACCAGGTTGGTTATCGTAAACGTTTGGAGCACGAGGATCTAAGAAATCAATGTCACCTTGTAAATCGGCGTTACCATCAGAGTTAGAGTTACCTTTGGCATCGTTATAAGTATAAGATGCACGTAGCGTCCAATTGTCAGAACGTAATTTATTAAAGGTGACTTCAACACCTTCATAATCACGTTTTCCGCCTTCTAATGTTGCAATAACATAGTTAGAACCTGGGTTTTCAGTATAACCAAAATACGACAGGGGTAAGCCTAAAGTCGAATCAGCGAATGCATCTCCGTCTGCATTGCCTTCTGTATAAAGACTTAGATCGTAGTCTTCCATGATATCTCTGGTTTTACGATTAGTATAAGTAACAGAAATATTGGTATTTTCAGACAGGTTCTTCGAATAACCAATTAAATATTCATCTGTATAAGGTGTTTTAGTAGTCGGTGAAAAGAATGCATCTTGTTGTGCCACACCACCACGAGTACGGAAGGTTTCCCAAGCTCCGTTAACAAACACTTGCTCATCACGAACAGAACCGGTTAAGTTACCAGCAAAACCAGTCATGTCAGTACGAAGAGGGTCATAATAACGACCTGCGAATGCCCACACTTTTGAATCACCATCACCATTAATGTCATACACCGCACTTAAACGATGCGCAACATCCCAATCGAAGGTGAAAATATTAGCGCCAGTTGATGCTAAATGTTCCCATTTTTCGGCGCGGAAACCAATATTTAGGGTTAGATCATCAATAATGATCTTATCCTGGAGGTATAACATTTGTCCTTCAGTTTGAAGTTTAGATTCGGCTTGTTGAGTTTGAATGATACGGTAAACATTCACATCACCAGTAGGGTTACCTACTGTGCTGTCAAATACAATTCCCGGTACGTCGGCAGCATCTATACCAGCACCAAGGGCTATACGATCGATATCAACTAAAGCGAGGTCTATATTACCTACCCATGGAGCATCAACATCTGTATAGTCAGCAAAAGTGGCACCGGCATCTGCAGCGGCGATAGAGGTATATTGTGCTCCCTCACCTGTATAGACTGAATTGGTGATGTTTTCATTGGTTTCTGTTGAGTAGCCGCCTTCAATTGTATGGAAACCATAATCAGTGTCTAGATAATATTCAAAATTAATATAGGCACTTTCTTTGTTACGGAATCTAAGTGTATCTGCACCTAAACCACCTACATCCTGATCCGCTTGGGTCGCTGAAGCAGCATTTGCAAGAAAAGCAATATCGTTACGAGTAGTTTTATCTTTAGCAATATCTGACAATTCAGCTTCATGATTCATAAAACCAGCATTGATAACCACATCATCCCAAGAATGGGTGTAATCAATTTTATAATTATCACCACCTTGAGTTCGCACACGGTCTCGGTTTGATAATGTGTCAAAGGCTCGGCTACCAGAAATATCAGTAGGATCATTAAAATAGGTAAGCACTAGACGGTCATTTTCAGTCGCTTGCCAAGTTAATTTACCAAAGCCTAATTTACTTTCATCTTTAACTGTCCGTGCGAATTCACCAGTATCAGGATTAGTTACATCGTCTTCACGATTTTTGATTTGATAAGAAGCAAAAAACCATAATTTATCTTGAATGATTGGACCGCCTAAAGTGATAGCAGTATCAAAAGTTGAAAAACCAGCGGCGGCTTGAGCTTCATTATCGTAATCACCCACTAAACTATCATTTTGCAAATAATAGTTGATGGAGCCATGGAATTCATTACCACCTGACTTAGTGACCACTCGTGATACTAAACCACCACCACCAGCGTATTTAGCGGGTAATGCACCGGTAATAACTTGCTGTTCTTGGATGATTTCTGAGTTGATATTACCACCAAAAGTACCAGTTTCATTATCGGTAACGTTGACACCATCTATATAATAAACGTTATCCGTTGAAGCACCTACAGTACCACCGGCATCCGAGTAGTTAACACCAGATTTAGAAGATGGATTACCACCTGAACTTGGTTTTACACCAGGAGTTAATTGCAAATAAGATTGATATGAACGGCCAGTCGGAAGTGACTCAGTCATATCAAGGGTAATATCTAACCCGGTTGTTGCCGAAGTAGTATCAATTGCGGCCATAGATCTACCGGAAACAGTAATGGTTTCCAGATCAGAAGACGTGCCGCCTATTGCATAACTAAGGTTTAAGCTTTTACCTGTTTGCACCCTAACGTTTGTAGCTTCAAAAGATTGGATGTTAGCGCCGTTAATACTTACCGTATATTGGTTAGAAGCATCTAAGCCCCTAAGAGATACATATCCGTCTGCGTCTGTTATTGCATCTTTACTTGCTAAAGCATCTGGTGCTTTCACTAGTACAGAGGCACCTGCTACTGGGCTACCATTTGCATCTGTGACTCGTATTTTCAATCCACCGGTGTCTAACGCGAACGCTGTTCCCGATACCCCAAGTGCAGCAACAACAGCCAAAGCCGTTATGTTTTTTCTAAATGTGATTCTTCCCATGAAAAACTCCCTGATATATATTTTTAGTTATAAATGATCGATTTACTGAGGATTCAGCTTGGCGATAATCTGACGCTATCAAAAAGTTCAATTGGGAAGCTGCCTTAGGGACGAACTCGACGCACGATGTGTCCAATCCCTGATTAGTTAGGGACGGGATATTAGGTTTTATTAAATTGCTCTAACAAAAAAAATCGGGCGAATATCTTCATAAATTGTTAGAAAAATAGTGAGTGTTCAAAACCCAAATATAATCAAAACGATTCAGGCTTAAATACACTCACTTTTGAGAAATAAGATTGACATCTATAACTTAGCTAATAATGCTTCATAATCCACATTACCTTTACGCGCCATAAACTTCGCAGTATTTTGTGCTTTGTTTATTATAGCGAAGGTTACAGGGTCATAACCGTTACAGACTAACCCTTTGCTAACTGCTTTAGCTGTGATGCCGCTATCTTCAATAGCAAGATGAAGTCTGATCCTACTATTACTTTTAATAGCCTTACATATTTTAACTAAATTGGCCTCGGTGTTTTTATCGATGTATTTGGCTTGTGCGCTTCCAGCTAAAAGTAAGCCTGCGGTAATTATGCTGCCGATAATGATTTTTTTCATGATGTCTCACCTTATGTTTGTTAAATTCTGCATGATGCCAAGTTCATGGTTAATGTAGAGGGTAAGATGATTTAAGTAGCGGTAAAAAAGGCTAAACACGGCCAAACGCGACTAAGCGACCAAGCAACAATCTGTAGCGATAAACTATCGTTATTAATCATTGGTTAATCGTATTGGGAGTTATTTTGTTACATTCAATGATGAAGATTGAGTACAAAAATTTGGCTGGGTAAGGGTACACATATAAAAAAGCCCTGATAACAGGGCTATTTACGATAATCTAGTGGCTAATATTAAAAGGCGTTTTCCTGATGAATTTTAATAAACAATGGAGTGCCATGTTTGCTGTAATCCACTTTATATTCTTTACCATTAATGGTTTGCACAAATAACAAAGTTTTTTCTTCACCAAAAACGTCAATACTAGTGAGATCAACCAATTCCATGTCTTGGTTTTTTGCTTCACGTTTATTTTCAGGCACTTTCCCCGGATATTCTTTAATGCCTTTATGGGTAACAACAAGAGGAGGATGATCTTCACCGTTAATAACAAGTAAATCTAATTTCCGTATTTTATGAATTAGTGTATTGCGACCACTTACTAAAAAGGGCTTCTCGGTCATTTTGTTCTCCAATAAAAATGCGCTAAATATATTTAGTCTAAGTTTCTAAGACGATAGCAAAGTTCTTTTGCCCTTGCACTCCTTAGTTTTTGTGCAATCAGGGAGTTTCAAGCTGATAATTTAGATTAGAATTTAAAAACTGCTGGTCGGTCAAGCTTTGTAAAAACGCAATGAGATCTTGTTTTTGTTGTAATTCTAGCTCAAAACCAGCTAAAAATGGACTTTTCAAAGGGTTGGCTGCGCCATGTCCTCTGCCTCCAGCAGCATAAAACTCAACCACATCATCTAACGTGGCCAAACTGCCATCATGCATGTAAGGTGCGCTCACCTCTACATTACGCAAAGTGGGAGCTCTGAACTTACCCATATCATTTGGTTGCAAGGTGACTTCAATCAATCCTTGGTCGAAAATAGGATAAGCACCTTTCTCATCAACATTGTACAAACCGGTGTTATGAAAAGGTCGTAAATCTAACCTTTGATTTTCATGTTGACTAGACTGAGTAAAATTGAATCCTCCATGACAATGAAAACACTCAAATTTTTCCGAGAAAAACAATTCCATACCTCTTTTAGCGGCATCTGTCATAGCATCATCATTACCTTGATAAGCATACTCATCAAATGCGGAAGCAAAACTAGTTAAACTTCTAACATAGCTGGCCAGTGCTTTAACTATTTTATCAAAGTTGACTTGATTATCATCAAAGGCATTTTCAAACAGTTTTAGATAACTTTTGTTTTCAAATCGTTGCAATACCACATTTTCATGCCCGGTAATGTCTAACTCGATAGGATCTTCAGAAAACATAGGAATAAGAATTTGCTGCTCTATCTGATTTAATCCTGAATGGGCCCATGTCAGATTACTGTTGTACGCGATGTTGACTAAGGATTGAGTATTACGCCTATGCTTTTCACCAGTTGAGCCTACTGCCGTTTTTTTAGGTTCAGAAAAAGCAAATTGCGGTTGATGGCAAGTAGCGCAAGAGGTGGTTTGATTAAAAGACAGGTTCACATCAAAAAACAGTTTTTTACCCAAAGCGACTTTGGCAACTGACATAGGGTTGTCTTGTGGTACTAAAGGACTTGGAAACCCCTTAGGTAACTTCCAATCATATTCATTTTGATTAGCTGTAGGTGGGTTACAAGCTAATAAAAAACAGCTCAGAAAGAGACAACAAACAACCTTAACAAACCCAATTGCAGACATTCTTAGTGCCACTCAAATACATCTTGATTTTTTAAGTTAGACATCAAAATAGTGCAGCTCTGTTGATCTGAATGAAACAAACAAGATCCGCTGTTTTGCATTGATGTATTGGCCATAAGCCTGTCTAGATGCATAACAAGCTTGGATCCATTATGTTTTTTATCTAACTGAAAACTAACCCTATTCGGTTGCACACATTCCTCTTGTGGAGAACGCATGGTCGACACAGCACTGCATCCAACGCTGCCTAAATGAAACACCCAATTTTTATTGGGGCCTTGCATATCCAATCGAAAAAACTTGTGCCCAGAACGCCACGACCAAAACATACTTGGCAGATTTAAAGGAGAAGGCTGTAATAATGGGTTTTGATGATTTAGCGCAAAAGGTACAGCAAGGCTAAAAGATAGCTGTTCTGCAGAATCAAGATCAACTGGTGTCGCAAATTGCAGATAATTATTGGTTTTAAGTGATTCTGAGCTAGCTTGATTGTTGTGAGTTGTTTCACCCTCATCTTCTGATGGTGTATCACAGTCAGCCAAATAAGGTTGGATCAACACTACATTTTCTGTTTGCCAAGGGGTTGAACTCAATTGCGGTTGATAAGCGGGACTTTCACCTGACAATGTAACATTGCTCATAAAAAAGGCTAATTGCTGAATAGACCAAACTTGCTGATGACTCTCAAAGGCATTGCAATCTAATGGGCTACCATTATGCCATATCTCAAGGGTAATATTTTCTGCTTCATCTAATCTAGAACAGCTACTGTTGAACGCAATAAAGCCGCTAATAAAAAAAAGTGCTAATATCTTTTTTAACCCATTAGGGAACAAAAAAATTGATATATCAGGTCTAAAAGGTAAGGTGTTAACAAGCTTCATATAATAATAGGTAAATTTCATGCGGTGTTTAATGAGCATCATAATGATACTGGCCATAGGGTACAGTCAAGGTGTTCAGGCACATGCAGAACATGATAAAGCACGTTTTGTGGCACCTAACGGAGAAAATATAGGTAGCTGCGACAATAGATTTCGTCCTTGTAAAACAGTAACTTACGCCGCTCAAAATGCTAATAAAGGTGATTCTATTTTAGTGGCACAAGGACAATATGTTATTGAGTCTGAACAAGACTTATTGTATTTCACAGGTCAAATTGTCCCCGTTTTAGGTGGTTTTAATCAAGTTGAACAATACCAGGGGCAAAATCCCGATACCTATATAACCTCGATTTCTGGCGTACCAGCCGAATATGCACAGCAACTGAGCCAACAAGGCTTTCATGTAATACGTGATACAAAAGGTTTAGCGAAGTTAAGTTTACAAGGCAAAGGCCTCAATGCTTCTAAACTACAATTAATGCAACAAAAACAAGTTAATAGCATCTGTATTAACGGTAGTGCAGATGGTTTTGACTGCAATAACATGTCGTTATTGGCACATATTCCCTTAGATGACTTTCCCAACAGTCCCGATGCCGCAAACGATATATGGGGGCATGTAGATTTAAACACCGAAAAAGAATACGCCATAATCGGCCTTATAAATGGTGTAGCAGTAGTTGATGTTACAACAGCAACTTCGCCCGAAATAGTCGGTAGTATCTCTGGATTAGAGTCTTCTTGGAGAGATATAAAAGTGTATCAATACTTTGATACATCTACCCTAAGATGGCATGCCTATGCTTATTCCACTACTGAGGCCAATGAAGGTTTAACTATCATCGACTTAAACGATTTGGACAATGGGATTTCGGTTGTTAAACGCCAGAAGACAGACAGTAGCGCCCATAATATATACATAAGTAATGTAGACTATGGGCTAAATATCGCTTTGGCCAACCAAGAGCCAGCGGTGCATATTTTAGGATCCAACAACTTTGGTGGTTCGTTTCGTTCCTACGCATTGTCAGATCCTGAAACTTTGGGCTCTACCTATAGCAATTCATCTGCGACTCGAAACGACTACACTCACGATGCAGCATCACTAATAGTAAATGATGCGCGGGCCCAAACAGATTGTGTTCAGGCCAATGATAACGCCTGCTTAGTCTTTTTAGATTTCAACGAAGACAAACTTAGAGTGTGGGATCACACTGATATAAATCAGGCCATTGAATTGGGCTCAAGCACCTACCCTAATGCCGAATACACCCATTCGGGTTGGTGGAGCGAAGATAAACAATTTGTCATTGTGCATGACGAACTTGATGAGCAAAAACATAATATCAATACCACCTTAAATATTTTTAATATTAGTAGTTTGAGTTCCCCAAGCTTAGTAGGCACTTGGACGGGCCCTACTCGTGCCATAGATCACAACGGTTTTGTGCGTGGCAATCGTTATTATATGTCCAACTACGAACGCGGCGTGACCGTACTCGATATCACTGACCCAAGCGACCCGCTTGAAGTGGGATTTTTCGATACTTATCCCGTATCTGATAACGCTGGATTTAACGGCGCATGGGGGATCTATCCTTTTTTACCTAGCGGCAATATTCTGGTAAGTGATATCAACAGTGGCTTATACATCATTCAGGACCAAACATTAGAAAACGATACGGCAAAAATCGCCTTTGAAGCCAAACAACTTAATGTTGATGAAGGACAAAGTGTCAGTATTGCCGTCACTAAAACTGGAAATGGCGCCACTACTGTTGGTTACGAAATATTACCGGGTTCAGCCAACCTAGAAGACTTTGTGTTAATAAGTGGTGAATTACACTGGACCACTAACGACACTGAGCCACAAAACATCGTGCTACAAACAAGTAACGACACCTTAGATGAAATCACCGAAAGTCTATTTATACGATTATTTGATCCTAAAAATGGTGCAACTTTAGTGAATCCCAGCATGGCCACTGTGCAAATCATAGATGCGCTACACCAAGGTCAAATCGTATTTGCCAACGATGAAGTAACAGTAAAAGAAACCGATGGAACAATGCAGATAGCAGTAACACGTCAAGGCGGCAGTGATGGCATTGTGAGTGTAGGTTATGTATTAAGCTCAGGCACCGCAATAATAGCTACAGATGCCAATACAGCCAGCGGCACCCTTGAATGGTTAGACGGCGATAGTGCAGACCAATACATAGATATAACCCTAATCAACGACAACGAAACTGAAGCATCAGAATCACTGCTATTAACACTCAGTGCAATTCAAGCAAACGTGCTGGGTAATCAATCGACGTTAAACATAGTGATCCGTGACGATGAGTCAAACCAAGCCCCTACAGCCACAGTGGCTAACAACTCTGAAGTGAATACTAGGCAGAATGTCACACTTACGGGCAGTGGTTCCGACCCCGAAGAGCAACCACTCAGCTACCTTTGGCAACAAGTATCTGGCAGCAACGTCACAATCAACAATGCCAATAGTCCACAAGCCAGTTTTACAGCGCCGAGTACTGCTGCAACATTGGAATTTTCACTTACAACCACAGATGATTTTGGTTTAACCAGTTCTGCAAATATCATCATCACCGTAATAGCCTCCACTACCAGCACTCCAACAAGCAGTTCAGGGGGAGGAAGTGTTAGTGAATTAATACTCTTAAGTCTACTTTGGCTTGGAATACGTAGAAAAACTGTTGAAAAATTCAGCAAACAAACACAATACCCTAACAAGTAAGATGACAATGAAAAAAAAACTGCTTATACTGCGCGTCGCTTTCAGCCTACTTAGGCAAAAAGCGTATTTAAAATAGAAAGTGGCCCGATAGCTCAGTTGGTTAGAGCATCCGACTCATAATCGGCAGGTCCCCT
>TARA_R110002153_G_scaffold3349_2_pt1 | contig 17228 bp, 13 predicted proteins | sample TARA_R110002153 | Tara Oceans TARA_R110002153 (sample SAMEA4398193) | marine metagenome | biome: Polar Biome; feature: [SRF] surface water layer (ENVO:00010504); material: water (ENVO:00002006), including particulate matter (ENVO:01000060) such as... | depth 5 m
GTAGAAGAAGGAATGGACAAAGACAAAAAAGACGAAGCAATAGATGAAACTTTTACAGAAGAAGAAGAAGTAGAAGATGCTGAAGAAGCGGACATTGATTCAGTAGAATCTGATGAGGAAGCAGAAGAGGAAGAGATAGAGGTAAAAGACATGGAAGTCGGAGACCTTAAAGATCTTATCCGTAATATTATTTCTCAGGAAATGGGAGAAGATCAAGAGGAAGAAATTCCTGGAGATGGATTACCTACCGATGATATGATAGGAGCGGAAGACGAAGAAGAAATCGACTTAGATGAATTACTAAGAGAGATTACTGAAATGTCTGATGAACACAAAGACGAAGTTACTGGAGAATATGCTCCTGTAAAAGATGAAGGAATTGAAGAAATAGTTGACCCTGTAACAGTTGGTGCTGGCGTTGCTGCTCTATTTGGAGGAGCTGCTGGATTATCACACTTAATGGACAAACTTAAAGCTGGAGAATTTGGAGACAGAGGAAAGAAACTAGCTCATGGTTTAGAAAAAGCAGGAAGCGCAGCAGCAAGCGTTACGCAACACAGAAACGAATCTGAAATCTCTGAAGAAGAGGTAGAAGAGGTAAGATCTGGGTACGCAGTTGGTGAATTTGGAGACCCAAAAGATAATGAATTAGTAAAGGCAGTAATGTTCTTAGCCAAACATGCTAAAAAAGCAGGCAAGAAAGTAGGTGACTTTGTTAAAGATATCGAAGTAGGATCTATGACCAATCAGATGAAAGAAATTGAATTAGAAGAAACTAGTGAACTAGAAGAAGCTATGACAACTATCGAACAACTGAAAGGACAACTTCAAGAAGTAAACCTTCTTAACGCTAAGTTACTTTATGTAAATAAAGTTTTCAAAGCAAGCAGTCTAACAGAATCACAAAAAGTAAGCGTTATCGCAGCATTCGATAAAGCTGAAACAGTAAAAGAAGTTAAGTTAGTATTCGAAACGGTATCTGATAACGTAGTTGGAAAAACTACTAAAAGTACTATTAAGGAAGCTAAATTAGGAATGGCGTCTAAAGCAACTGGAGTAACTGCTTCTAAACCAGAAGTAATTGCAGAAGTGAGCGACGCTGTTAAAAGAATGCAACAATTAGCAGGAATTATTAAATAATAAATTTAAAAAAGACAAATTTTAACGATGGAAATCAATCAATTATTAGAAGGGTCTAACAATTTTAAAAGCTTACAAGCAGATAATGCTCGTTTAGCTGAAAAATGGACTCAATCAGGACTCTTAGAAGGGTATACTGATATAAACGAAAAAAACAACATGGCTATGATTCTTGAGAATCAAGCTAAGCAGATTGTATCTGAAGCATCTAGCACCGGAACCGGAGCAAGCTTTAGTGCAGGAGGTGGAGAGCAGTGGGCTGGAGTAGCTTTACCGCTAGTACGTAAAGTATTCGCTCAAATCGCTGCTAAAGACTTCGTAAGCGTACAACCAATGAATTTACCTTCAGGACTTGTATTTTACTTAGACTTTAAATACGGAACATCTAAAGGAGGAACAGATTTTTCTTCAGGAGACAACATGTACGGAAACCTATCATCAGGTTCTAGCAAAATGTCAACTGACGAAGATGTAAGCGGAGGACTTTACGGAGTAGGAGCTTACGGTTACTCAGTGAACTCTGGATCAAAAGCTTTTGCTGCAGATTCTTTAAACCCAACTTTAGCAGCAGGTAAATTTACTACTGCTTCTGTAGATCTTGACGCAGATGAGCACTTATTTGGATACGATACAGACTTTTCTGCATCACTAGCAGCAGCTGGATCTGGAGCAAAGGCAGTTAAGGTATCATTCTTATCTACAGACTTCACAGACGCTGATACAGACGCAGTAAGAGCATGGAGATTTGCTTCTACTAATGCAGCTGATATTGTAACAGTACACAACGAGTATACTGACTTCAACCCAGCTACTAACACAATTAGTATTGTAGTAACAGCAGCAGGAGCTTCTGCAATTGATGCAGCAACAGCACTTGATGTAGCATACACAAAACAACCTGCAGACAACACAAGAGGTGATTTTGAAGATGTAAACGGAATATCTATACCAGAAATTAATGTAGAGCTTGCTTCTGAAGCAATTGTTGCTAAAACACGAAAGTTAAAAGCACAATGGACACCAGAATTCTCTCAGGATCTTAATGCTTACCATAGTATTGATGCTGAAGCTGAGTTAACATCTTTATTAAGTGAGTATATTTCAATGGAAATTGATTTAGAGATCTTAGATATGTTAATCCAAGGAGCAGTAACAACTGAAAGATGGTCAGCTAAATCTAACAAGGTTTGGACAGGAACAACTACAGGTGGAAGCTGGGCTTCAATAGGAGTTGATAACGGAGGATACTACAATACTCAAGGACAATGGTTCCAAACATTAGGAACTAAAATCCAAAAAGTATCAAACAAAATTCACCAAAAAACACTGAGAGGTGGTGCTAACTTTATGGTAGTATCTCCAACTGTATCAACAATCCTAGAATCAATTCCTGGATATGCTGCAAATACAGACGGTGACAAAATGGATTTTGCTTTTGGAGTACAGAAAGTAGGACAATTAAATGGAAGATATAAAGTATACAAAAATCCTTATATGACTGAAAACGTTATATTATTAGGATATAGAGGTTCTCAGTTCTTAGAAACTGGAGCAGCATACTGTCCATATGTACCATTAATGATGACTCCTCTAGTATACGATCCAAATACCTTCACACCACGTAAAGGTATCATGACTCGTTATGCTAAGAAGATGATCAGACCAGAATTCTACGGAAAAGTTTTCGTTAGCGATTTAGGTACAGTGTAATCTAAAATAGATTATAATTAAATTAAGAGAGGCCTTCGGGCCTCTTTTTTTTTTCTGTTGGTAATATACTTTATTTTTCCGATATTTATATATAGAAACCAAAACGTTATTATATATGCCTTCAAACCATCATACGGACGAAGTATTTGTCCAAAAAAAAAGACCGAAGAGACCAATTAAATTCAATGTTCAGTTAAACGAAGAACAAAAACAAGCCAAAGCAAAAATAATAGCATCACCAATAACAGTCATTAAGGGAATGGCAGGATCTGGTAAAACATTAGTAGCAACACAGGTTGCTTTAGATATGCTATTTACCAGACAGGTAGATAAGGTGATAATAACTAGGCCGACGGTGTCTAAGGAAGACATAGGCTTCCTACCAGGAGATATAAGAGAAAAGATGGACCCTTGGTTAGCACCAATCTATCATAACTTAAATATGCTTTACAATAAAGAGAAAGTACAGAAGCTATTGGATGATGAAACTATCGAAATAGTTCCTTTTGCTTTCCTACGAGGCAGGACTTTTGTAGACTCTTTTGTAATAGTAGATGAAGCTCAAAATGTAACACATTCTCAAATGGAGACAGTTATAGGCAGGTTAGGTAAAGGATCTAAAATGGTCATTTGCGGAGATATGGCTCAAATTGATCTTAAAGATAAAAGAGAAACAGGGTTTTCTTTCTTAAGTAGAGTAGAAGAAAATGTAGAAGGATTTAAAACAGCATCATTAGAATATAACCATAGGCATGAGATAGTTGCCCCGGTACTTAAGGTTTACAAAACCTTCAGGGATTAAGTGCTATTTATATATAAACTATATTAAATGGCTAATTTTACATACTTTATAAGAGAAAGAGTAAAACTCAACGGAGTTGAAAGAGGAACAAACGTTGAAGTTAAGATTCCGGGTATAAATTATGCAGATGGAAGAGTAATGACTATTCCTTCTGGATCTATGACAGAGATTATTAATGTTGATAATCTACCTGGAGCTGGTACTTTTACAAGCAGTAGTATAAAGTATGCTAGGGTAACAAACCATGCTACTAGTTCTATAAATCTACAAATATCTGGATCAACAAGCGAAATGAATTTTCTTATAACCGGAAGTGGAAGCTTCATGTTCAGCTCAGAATTTGTTAATGAAACTTTTGCTCAAGGATTCTTATATGGAGACCTAAAATCTATTAAAGCATCTCCATTAGACCCGGATGCTACAGTAAGTTATTTTATAGCATTAACATAATAAATTAGTATACTATGGCAGATATTCAAATTTGGGATGGAACTACCGACTTTATTGCAGGAGAAGCTACTCCTTTCGGATTTTACGACGATGACCTAGCATTCCAAGAAGATGCTCCTAAGGTTGCAAGATACTGTGCTGAAAAATTAGGATGGCCTGTTCTTGATATAGAATTAAATGAAAAACAATTCTATACTGCTTTTGAAGAAGCTGTAACAGCGTACGGGAAAGAAGTAATAGAAGCGATTGCAGCAGAAACTATGTCGAGTACCATTGGAGGTAGTTCTAGCAGTGAAGCTGTTAATACAACTGTATTTCGTCCTAGCTTAGCTTCGGTAATAAGACAGAGTAAGCAATACGGGATGGAAGCAGGAGTTGGCGGAGATGTAGATTTAAAAAGCGCTATGATACCTCTAAAGAGGAATCAACAAAATTATGACCTTCAAAACTTAATAAATGATGGAGCAATAGAAATAAGAAAAGTATTTTACGAAGCTCCTCCAGCTATATTACGTTACTTTGACCCATATGCAGGTACCGGAACAGGAACACAATCGCTAATGGATGCTTTTGACTTTGGATCATTTAGTCCTGGAGTTAACTTCCTACTAATGCCTGCTTCTTATGACGTATTAAAAGTTCAAGCTATAGAATTTAATGATCAAATTAGAAAATCAGCTTATACTTTCGAAATAAACAACAATAAACTTAGAATATTCCCAACCCCCAAAACAGACGGGTTATTAAAAGTTCAATACTATAGAATGTCTGATAAACTTGGAGCTTACGTTGACGATGGTGTGAGTATTGACGCAACAGCAGATTCAAGCGGAGGTATCAACGGTACAGGTGGTGGAACCTCCTCAACAGGGACTACTACCAACTTATCTAATGTTAATGCTCAGAATTTAACATATTCAGAAATAAACTCTTTGGGGAGACAGTGGATTTTTAAATATACAGTAGCTACATGTAAAGAAATGCTTGCTTATATCCGAGGAAAGTACCAAACAGTACCGGTACCAGGTTCAGAAGTAACTATGAATGCAGCAGACTTACTAGCTGATGCTAGAAGTGAACAAGTATTCTTAGTAGAAGATTTAAAAGCAACAATGCAGTCTGCTTCCTTGACTAATCAACTATCTTTAGCAGCTACACAAACTAAGTACATAAACGACGCAATGGCCGGAATACCAATGCACATATTTATAGGATAATGAAAATATTAAACTTAATCTCAGAAATACAGTTCTCTATTTACCAAGCTATGGTGAGAGTAGGACATTCAGAAGATGTAACAGTACAGGATATAGGAGAAATGCTTAGAGCAATGCCTGGAGTCCTGACTATAGGGCAAGTATCTCATGATGCTAATAATAATACAGCAATAATTAAAGTAAAACTACTAACCACTAAACCAGCAAGCGAAGCTTTTGCTTCCTTTAAGACAACCTCTATACAGAGAATACCAGAAGTTAAAAAATTAGATGTAGCAGCAAAAACAATAGAAAAGAAAAAATAAACTATGTTATTCGGTAGTCAAAAAGATTTTAATGTACTTTCAACTCATATAAGTAGAGAGATTCTACAAAATATAGTAGAACAGGAGATAGGTTACTATAAACTGTCATTAAACGATACTCAAGCTAATATATACGGAGAATCACTAAGTAAAGTCTATTTAGACCCCGTAAAGTTAAATTGTCTGATTACTAGGGGAGATCAAGTAGTAAATGTTGACGAATTTGGCCCTGACTTAGGTAGAGAAGCATCATTTGCCTTTACTAGACAAGACTTAGTTGACGCTAACGCTGTTCCTGAGGTAGGGGACGTAGTACTTTGGCATGAAGATTATTATGAAGTAGATACAGTTAGAGAGAACCAGTTATTCGTAGGTAGAGACAGTAACTATAACATAGCCAAACACGGAGATAGATTTGGATCATCAGTATCTATTATAGTAGAATGTCATTTAACAAGAGCAGAGAAAGTAGGAATCACTAGAGCAAGATAAAATATGGCTAAGAAGACTAGAATAGTACCTAAAAGACAGTCACAACTATCTCAAGATGCTATAGATACGTACAACAATGCATCAAAACAACCTACTCCCGATGTTTTAAAGAAAAATAGAGCATATAATAGGTCTGTTAAAGGAGATGACGTAAAGCAATTCCATGTAGGATTAAAAGATATAGATGAGACTATTGTATATTACTTTAATAATGTAATTAAACCTTCCGTTAACCGTAATGGTAAGAGGGTTAATGTACCTATACTATACGGCTCACCGGAAAGATGGAAATCTGTTCAAAAAGACGGGTTCTATAGGGATAAAAACGGCAAGATCCAGACACCTTTACTAATGTTTAAAAGGGATAGTATCGAAAAGAACAGGAGCTTAGGTAACAAACTAGATGCCAACACCCCAAATAACTTTTCTATCTTCCAAAAACGGTACTCTAGCAAGAATATCTATGATAAATTTTCTACATTAACAAATAGAGAGCCTGTTAAAGAACTCTATGGGGTAATAATACCCGATTATGTTAATATTACCTACTCCTGTATAATATTTACAGAATATGTAGAACAGATGAATAAAATAGTAGAGTCTATTAATTTTGCTTCTGATGCTTACTGGGGAGATCCAGAAAGATTCAATTTTAGAGCAATGATAGATAGCTATGCAACTTCTACTGAAATGACTCAAGGACAAGACCGAATGGTTAAGACTTCTTTTGAGATAAAGATGATGGGACACATAGTACCAGATTCTATTAATGCTTCGATATCAAGTATGAATAAATTTTATTCAAAATCTGCAGTAAAATTTGGACTAGAAGTGGCAGGAACAGAAGAAGTACTAAACGTAGCGTCATCCTCACCTGCATCAAACAATTCATCCGGTAGATTCTACGATTCTTTCACAGGAAGGTCAGAAGTAACAGTTAATCAGAGCGGAATGACTCAATCTGAACGTACATACTTATCTTTATCCAATATAGTAGATACATCTAACAATGCCTTTTCTATTAACAGTACAGATAACAGTATAACGTTTAATAATACATCAATAGCCGTACCACCAGCTAATTTCCCAACTCCAACTATAAACGATTTCCAGATTTTCGTCAACGGACTACTAATAGAACCCTCAGCTATATCTACTATAAGTGAAGTAGGCAGTAATGTGGTGATAGATTTTGGACCTAGTATGGAAATTGCTATTAATAGTGAAATGGAAATAGTTGTAGTAGGAAAAATTGTTGTATAATGGCACAGATATTTTGGGAACAGATAAGAAACGAATTACCCGATATAGGTGAATTTTTAACCGGCTCATTAAATATATCCGGCTCATTCAGCCATACAGGCTCAGTTTACATAGACTTAGACGGAATTGAAGACGAATTTAACATTAGGGTAGCAGGAAAACAGCAATTAAAAGTAAATACAGAAGGAGTGTTACAGATAGCATCACAATCAATAACTCCAACACCAATAGATGGAGGTTTATTTTATAGTTCGAGTAATGAGTTCTTCTTTGGTTTTAAAAATTAAACATATTTATATTAAAATAATATAATCTACTATAAGTAGAGCAAAAACTAGTTAGTAAATGGCAACTTGGAAAAAATTACTGGTCTCTGGATCGAATATATCACAATTAACAAACGATGCAGGGTATTTAACTTCAGAAACTACTCAAACAGCTTATGTAACAGCATCTGTTGGAGGTCAACACCTTATAGCTAATAGTTCTGAAGGTAAATTAAATTTTGCAACAGGAAGTACTTCGATAAGTATTGTAGGAAACCCCGGGAATGATACGTTAACATTTGATATATCTAATGGAATTGTATCTGGATCTAGTCAAGTAGACTTTTTCTCGCTAGATAACCTACCATCTGGACTGGTAACCGGTTCAGCACAGATAGATGGAGCATCTATTACAAATAAAGCAGTGTCGTTCGGTGGAGTATCCGTTAACTTAGGATCATCAGACAGTACACCAGCTTTCAACTTATCCGATGCAACTGCATACGTAGGAGATAGTGCATTAGTAACATTAGGTACTGTATCTACTGGTAACATTGAAAGAATACTTCCAACTGGAACAGTTTCCGGTTCAATCTCAGTTCCTAGCCAAGGTTCAATATCAATAAATGGTATAACTCACGATTTACAGCTTCAAACTGGAGATTCTCCAACATTTAGTAACGGTACAATTACAAACAACCTTTACGTTGGGGGTAACATGACTGTATCGGGGACAACTACAGCTTTAAACGTTGCTAATTTAGACATTGAAGATAAGTTTATACTACTAAATTCAGGATCATCTTCAGCAACAGATGAATCAGGAATTATCTTCGGAGGATCCGGAGGAGCAGCAATGTCTGGCTCATCTTTATTCTGGAACGGTAATTTTAATGGGAATGACGGAAGATTAGCAATAGGTCACGGAGTTTCTAATACGTCTGGTAACGGAACAGTGCCAAACTACTTTGTCCCTGGTGTAATATCCGGTTCTGAAGCAAACGCAGCAACAGCATTAGCAGATCACTACGGGAATATAAGAATTGAAGCAGGAGAAATATTTATGTACGTATAGAACAAATTAAAAAGTTATATTATAAGTTTATGGGATTATTAGAAAGAGCTAAGCCTAAGAACAAGGTAGAAGAAGGTTTAACAGAGAAAGAAGCAGAATTTATTTTAGCAAAATTAAGAACTGCCACCTTTATAGGAGAAGAATTTGAAATGTTCTACACAGTCTTTAGAAAAATTACTCAACATATTAAATTAAAAAAATAATGCAAGGTCCTTCGGGACTTTTTGCTATTTATAAAATATATTCGTATATTATACGTATATTATTGGCCCGGAAGGGAAGTGGGCTAGAATATTTCTAGTTACCAACCATAATAGAACAAGATATGCCAAATTGGAAAAAACTAATAACTAGCGGCTCTGACGCTACGTTAAACTCTCTTAATGTCTCCACTGCTGTAACAGCATCTTCCTATACAGGTTCTTTTGTAGGAGACGGTTCAGGCCTTACTGGTTTATCAACAGCTGCAATTACTTCAACAGCTAACGGAGCTAATAATAGAATAGCAACTTATACAGATTCTAATACTCTCGAAGGTGACGCTAATTTTACTTGGGATGGCAGTAAAATCTTTCTTGCTAATGGTAAACATATTCAATTTACGGATCAAGAAGGTACTTTTCCTACAAATAAAGATAGTAAATTTAAATGGTTATTAAATAACGATTCATATGAGCATTTTGCATTCCAACCAGCATCTGATCAAATAGATGTTAACTTTAAAATTACAGATAATGTCGGGAGTACAGATAGATTTGTATTTTGGATAGACGATTATAGAGGAGAAACCTTCGATGCTTATCCATTATATATGGATGGTAATAATTTTGTAGTAAACTATCAGCAAAAATACAACTCAGGAACAGCATATTCTAATAATGTAGATTTCTATATTGCAGCAAGTGGTTCTACAGCACATACTACAAATCCTGTACTTAAAGCAGATGTTAGTCTCAATAGAGTTGGAATAGGAACAAACGCACCGGATGAGTTATTTGATGTTGCAGGTACGGCTAGATTCCAAACTGGTATAGCCGAAGGAACCGTATATGTTGGAGATAATATACAACACTGGGGAGATGGGGGAACAGGAGTATATTTTGACACAGATGAAGTACAAATTAAAACTGATGGCGGTACTACACGAGCCACTATAGATGCTGCTGGTCTTGATGTTGTAGGAGCAATTACAGCATCAGGAGATATAAGTGCAAGTGGGGATATCACACTTGATACAAATTTAAAATTTGGGGCATCCACATCTACTATAACAACAGCAAACTCATCTGGTGATATTTTAATCAATCCTGACGGAACTTTAAAATTGGGCGAATCTGGAACCGATAATATCTATATTGGTAGACAAGATAATGTAAGTTATACTACTAGAATATATGGTGGAAATTCTACAGAAAATATAAAAACAGGACTTAATTATGTTCAATTAAATGTACCAGTAACAGCCTCCGGTGATATAAGCGCAAGTGGGGATGTTAATGCAAATTCATACCTGCTTCAAGGAGAAACAATTGCTGACTATGATGGTGTATCTAAATACAGGATAGGAACTCTCGCAGCAGGTAGAGTTAATCATTATAGAGGTAGTTCTCATTTTGATGGAGCCGTAACAGCCTCAGGTAACATAAGCGCAAGTGGTGATTTTATAGGAGTTACTGGTTCATTTGATTATGTAAAAACAAGTAAATTACAAGTAGGATCTTCCGGCGGCACAGATATTCTAAGCATAGATGGTGGTGATTTACAATTAGAAAATGGTAGACAAATAACATTTGCAGACATAGGTGATGGTAATACTGGAAGAGTAAAAATAGCGGGTAATGAAGATACCGATATTCTTTCATTACATGTTGATAATAGCAATACTAAGAACCTTACATTGACTACCACAGGTGTTGGTATAGGAACAATATCTCCAGGAGAAAAATTAGAGGTAGTAGGTAACATAAGTGCAAGTGGGGATATGTTCGCTAGTTCCTTTATTGCTGATAAATCTTTTCTAGTAGGGGAACTAGGTCAAAACGGAGCTATACTTATATCCGGAAGCTCCACCAACGGAGATGAAAGAAATTCTCAAATAATTTCTCAACGATCATTAGAATTTAGAAGTACTGGAGGAAGTACCGATAATATACTAAAATTAGAACATAACGGAAACGTTGGTATCGGGGTCGAAGCTCCTACAGCAAAACTCCACGTTGATGGAGACGCAATAATCACAGGTACACTTACAGCCCAAGAATACCACACAGAATTTGTTTCCGCTTCGATAATGTTTTCAAGTGGCTCAACTAAGTTTGGAGACACACCAGATGATAATCATGAATTTACCGGTTCATTATCAGTAACCGGTACAGTATCAGGTCACCTACTCCCACACGTACCAAAGGTAGAGCATTATATAGTATCTTCAAGTACATTGGTAACAGATACAGTTATGGATTTGCCAAACTCATTAAGTTTTGTTACTTCATCAGACGGTTATGAATACCTTGAAATTTTTGCAGATGGAATGAGACTATCCAGAACAATTGACTATACGGAAATAGATACAAACACAGTAAGGTACTTAGTAGCAATACCTTCACAGTCTGTAATAACATATAAATCTATAAAAACAGTTTAATATGATTTTAGGAAAAGTAAATTATAAGCATTTAGCAATATACGGGGTTCTGGAAATGAATAGCGGGTATACCGTTAATAAAGAAACTTCAAGAGTAATAATAAATACGGAGATAGCATTTAATCTTTCAGACATACAACAGAGCTTAGATAACATTAACCAGCATGTAGAAGAGCTTAAGTCGGATGAAGACATAGAACAGGAGTTAAGGGAAATATACTTGGCAGAACATGAAGAGGAGTTAGAGATTTTAAACCTACTTAAAAATAAACTTAGTTAATGGCAACTATTACCAGTATAACACATGGAGGAGAACTTCACTGGGATAACACATCTGCTTGGGTTGGTGGTGTATTACCAGGTAAGGCAGATACAGCCGTAGTAATGTCTACTTTTACATTAATAAATGAAAGTAGTGGGTACCACTACTGGACTGGGTCTTTGTCCAGTATACAGGTAGACAGTACAACAGGTTTTGCCAGTACATCAGGTTCGTTCTATACGTACACTATGCCTAGTTGCCACAAAGTCCAGATAACATACGACAGTATTGATTCAAATGAATTTTTTAATTGTAGAATCTCTTCAAGTTATGCAAATGGGAAAGGACAGTCTCCTACTTGGACCAGCGGACACTCAGGAAGTTTTGTAGGAATAATAAAAAATAATGCAGCTGTTCATAGAGAGGATAGTACAAAACTGTACATATCAGGATCTACCGAAGTACATGTTAATAAGGTACTTGTTAGAGACCAGGGTACTTTGGTAATTAAAGATAATGCGCATATTGCATTAGATAGTGACGCTACTGATTCATATATAGAAGTTCAAGATGCAGATTTACAAATTTTAGGATACGTAACTGCTAGCTTAACCGGGTCAACAGAAAGAAACTCTGGATTAATTCATCATAGTCAAGGATATAACTACAGTAATATACTTGTCTCAGGTTCTTCAGATTTGAGAGTAAGGACATCTGTATCACAAAGCACCGCCGTAGGAGAAGGGTATTTATCCGTAACAGATACAACAGGATTTGGTAAAGGAGATTTTATATCTGTATATCATGAATCAAAAGATGATCATACTATAATGATCGCCCCTGATGGAGGTAATGCAACACCTTTATACGATTACGGAGGTACATCCATATCTGCAGGAGCACATGGAACAGACCAAAGATCTCCAAGCTCCTCCGCATTTCCTAGAGAACATAGACAGAAATTTAAAGATAATGACGAAACTTTTCAAGTCGTAGCCACCGGTTCGAATAAAATCTACGTAAAGAAAGCATTTGCTAAAGAAGGAATAGTTATCGGGAGTACCGCAATATCTAGAAAAAACTTTATTAGAGAGAAAGGAACTGTTTCAAACTTTACAGGAGAAAGAACAACTATAGATGTTAGAAGCGGTCATAATAATTTCAGAGAAGGAGAAAAAGTAGTTACTGATACCGGAGTTATAGCAACGATTGTAAAAGTAACAGATAAGTTAATTCCTTATAAAAATATTGACTTTGCCACAGACGTAGACCCGCTTCAACACTTTATGATAGACCCATTTATAGGATCAGGATCAGGAGTAGACTACACAGCAACTAGTCACCTAATAACAGGATCATACGGACTAAGCATAACCACAGGTAATGACAGTTACGGAGATGCCTATGGCACAAATGATAGCAGGTATAGGAGAATATTCCTTAAAGATACAAAACTAAGAGACGTAAAAGTCACTATATCAGGATCACAGTTTGGCGGACCGGAAGGAGCAGCTTATGACGGCGATAAAATGGTAGGAGTACAGATTAGACAATGTCCATTCCTTAGAACAAGAGTTAGGCCATTCTATAGTGCCCCGGACGATTCACAGGGTCCTTATATAGGATTATACAGTGACGATGTTTACTACGGAACAGAACCCGATGACTACAACACAATAGACTCAGATGAATCACAATGGAATGATAATTCTCAAAGAACTAAACCATCATCTATGACAATAGATGCTTTGCGATTAGACGCTCACTATACTTGGAATGGATTTAAATTAGCAACAACTAAAACAAACCACCAAGCTGGAGGTGTAACTCTAAACCTTAGGGGATACGACTCTTCTATACGTTCTATGGTAGTTGAAGAATACATACAAGAACTCTTATTAGATACTACATCAAGTATACCCACAGATACTAAAATATATAGAACAGGAGCAAAAGTTGCACATCCCAACGACCAGGAAATAGTAAAAATAGCTTATAGTATAAAAGATACACGAGGATATAAAAACTTAGGCGGTGCTTATGCCGAGCATACAGATTATACAGACCACGATGCAATAACAGATATAGCTATACCAACTTTTTGGTCTAACCAGGGGGATAAAACTTTACACCAAAACAGTAATACTACAGATAATCGATCAAGAGTAAGAGCTTTATTTGAATTGGATAATGACCATGATCTAATCTTTAGGACATCTAGTACCGGTGACCGGTACTTTGAATTAAATTTAGGTAAACCAGTAACTTTTGATGCAGTTAGTATACTAGGCAGGTACTTTAATAGTACGAACAGTAGAACAGCAACCCTAAATGGTTTTGGTGTAGAGTATTCCAATGATGGACATACTTGGACAGTAGCTAAAGCTCAAGCAAATGATACTAGAAAACCTAGAGGTGAAGGAGGTCATAGGTTATTTACTTTTACTGCTGTAACAGGTCGCTTTATACGAATAAGAGTAAACGGCGGATCCGCAAGTGCTAATAACTATATTAACCATTTAGGAATTTATAACTTCAATGGAAGAGGTAACACCTTAGAACTTCATAATACTCTGGGGTTGAATGTAGGAGATACTATTTCTATTATAAACCACTTAACAGACCCTGGTACCGATTTTGCATATGTAAATTACGGCAATTGGAGAACTAATGCTAAAGCAGGAAGTGAAACAACTGATGATTACGTAGGCGGATGGGACCATAATTTTAAAATAACAGCTGTAAATGGGAATGTAATCACATTAGATAAAGCCATAGAAGGTAAGTTGGTATTTAAAGACGATGTAATAGTAAAGTTAAATAGAAGTATAACAGTAAAGAGTGATAATTATATACCTTTCGGACCCTACTACTCGACTAGTCATGACGAAATACATAAAATAGAATTTTACAATACTGCTGTTATGAACCAGGGTTCAAACTCCAGAGAGTTCTTTAGAAACTACTCTCATCCTGACGGTTCAAATAACTTAGAAATTGCAAATTGCGTTTTTAATTATATGGAGTATGGCAGTAATTATGAAAATGGAGGTAGAGGTATTTTTAGAAATAATACTGTAATTAATCACAATACTTTTTCATCGATGGGTTACCGAAAGTACGATACCCACACCTTTCACGGTAATGTACTATACGGCTACTACCCTCAAATAAGGATTCAATCAGGAATTGGTGCTAAATATACAGGAAATTTAATATTCTCTACCAGATATATGCTACTGCACTATCATTCAGGCCCTGATTTTGTGCAAAATAGTGGTATAAATGTAGTAAGGGGTAATTACTTTAGAGTACATGAGTATATGGAATTTGACCCATCAGACGTAGGAGCAAATACGTTAAATACACAGACACTGGAATTATATGAAAATAAATGGACTTTTGGTCCAACACAGGCATACTTCCGGGATATGAACTCTAATTATAAATTACAACAAACCCCGCATAAATTTGAATACCCAGAAGCTTACCCCTTTGTATTTACAAACCAAATACGTCAAAATACTCGTATAAACCTACCTATAAACTTCCAAGTATCAGGAAACGATGGGGGATTAACATCAACTCTAACTACCAAAGACCCTAACTCCTACTATCTACCAAATATACATATAGGTAATAATAGAGGATTTATAATAAAAAAAGAAGGAAGCAAGAATGAATTCGAAGCAGTTACTTCACACCAACAGAGAAATTTAGGTGCATTTGCAACTACAGCATTTCATGTACATCAGCCACAGACAATTAAAATTAATGTTTCATTTGATCACTATTCTGATTTAGGAACAATATATAATAAACGAAGTGTTAATGCCTCTTTGATGTTCTTATCAATAGTAGGTCCAGACGGTAGAACGATAGGGCCAGGAACGTTAGTGCCGTATAATGCTAGTTATGGAACTTTTACATTAGAAAAAGAATTTGCTGCAACTCCTGGCGAATACAGGGTAGTACTTAGTAAATACAGTTCGCTATACGGCGGAGTATTTATGTACTATAAGAATATGTACTGTACTGTTAAAGGTAGTAAACCACAAGACATACATATATACTTAAACTCGTTTCAAAACTGGGAACTATTAAATGATGCAAGTAAAATGGAAGGAGACGGAGGACATAAAATAGGAACAGAACCAGTTCTAGATAATCCTCAAAGAACAACAATAAGAATGAGAAAAATTAGATTTTAAGATATGAAAAATAGAATATACGATAACGGTTCGCTAGAGTTTTTCGATAGTGATAATAGTAAGAAAGGAGAAATAAAAATTTCTGGATCTGATATTATTATCAACCCCGTAGATTCTAATGGAACAGTAATATTTGGAGAAGACGGTTCTATAAACGATATAGAGATAGGAGCATCTGGAACACCCGTTGATTTTACGTTTCTAGGAGGAGGTACAATTACATCTGATGGAAGTACTCTAACCTTAGGAGAAAGCGGGGATACATTAGATTTATCAAATGCAACTATAGGAACTATAACTGCATCTATCTTTCAAGGAGGACAGTTCTTAGGAGATGGATCAGGATTAACTGGCATGGACTTTAGCTCAGGTTCATTTAGCGGCTCTTTTCACGGAGACGGAACAGGTTTAACAGGTATACCAACAGGCCCTTCCGGACCGACTGGACCAACAGGACCGACTGGTACTCCATCAAATACAGCAGGACCTCCTGGTCCTACCGGACCAACAGGAACACCATCTAATGTAGCAGGACCTCCAGGTCCGACTGGTGCTGATTCTAATGTAGCAGGACCTCCTGGTCCTACCGGACCTACTGGTACGCCAAGTAATACTGCTGGACCAACTGGACCAACCGGAGCCCCAAGTAATACTGCTGGACCAACTGGACCAACAGGTGCAACAGGAGCAGATTCAAACGTAGCTGGACCTCCAGGTCCGACAGGACCAACTGGAACTCCTAGCAATACTGCTGGACCTCCTGGACCTACAGGAGCGGATTCTAATGTAGCAGGACCTCCTGGACCAACAGGACCAACAGGAACACCTTCAAATACAGCAGGACCAACAGGACCAACTGGATCAACAGGAGCGGATTCAAACGTAGCTGGACCTCCAGGTCCGACAGGACCGACTGGTACCCCATCAAATACAGCAGGCCCAACCGGACCAACAGGACCAACTGGATCAACAGGAGCGGATTCAAACGTAGCTGGACCTCCAGGTCCGACAGGACCGACTGGTACCCCATCAAATACAGCAGGCCCAACCGGACCAACAGGTCCAACCGGAGCCCCAAGTAATACGGCAGGACCTCCTGGACCTACAGGAGCAGATTCTAATGTAGCTGGACCTCCAGGTCCGACAGGACCGACTGGTACGCCAAGTAATACAGCAGGCCCAACCGGACCAACAGGTCCAACCGGAGCCCCAAGTAATACGGCAGGACCTCCTGGACCTACAGGAGCAGATTCTAATGTAGCAGGACCCCCTGGTCCTACCGGGCCAACTGGTACGCCAAGTAATACAGCAGGTCCAACCGGACCAACAGGTCCAACCGGAGCAGATTCAAATGTAGCTGGACCTCCAGGTCCGACAGGACCGACTGGTAC
>TARA_R110002153_G_scaffold41498_5_pt1 | contig 17187 bp, 18 predicted proteins | sample TARA_R110002153 | Tara Oceans TARA_R110002153 (sample SAMEA4398193) | marine metagenome | biome: Polar Biome; feature: [SRF] surface water layer (ENVO:00010504); material: water (ENVO:00002006), including particulate matter (ENVO:01000060) such as... | depth 5 m
GTGAACGGTAGTGTCACTTACTACACATGGCATTACTCACCCGACATCAAGAACCCAGTTGCTCTGGATGATAAGACTATGGAGACGATGGTTCACTTTGCCTCATTGGTTAAGTCTGAAAACCAGAGGGTTGATAGTTCTTACGAAAGCTCACTGAAGAGCCGTGTCATCGATGACGATGCTTTAGAAGCACTCGAGGACGACCTTGATGCGGATCTGAGAGATTGATCTTAGAAGCCAAAATACATCAAGTCATGGAAAGGCTTGCCAACAACGAATCTGATCAACTCGAAATTAAACGAGAGTGGATTGACGAGGCTGTTGAAATGGTCAGGGAGGGGCTTGAAAGACAGCTCTTCCGTGAGCAGGAGCCTTTCCGTGTACGCATGTCCAACATATCAAAGCCTACCTGCCAACTCCAAATGGAGAAGGCGGGGACGCCCAAAACCCGTATGCCTTACAATCACATAATGCGGATGATGCATGGTGATATGATTGAAGCCATTATGCAACTGGTCCTCCGTATATCAGGTGCAAACATAACTGGTGGAAAGAATAAGGTTAAGCTGAATGTGGCTGGTACAGAGGTCCGTGGTGAAGACGATATCGAAATTGACCATAAGGTATTTGATACCAAGTCAGCTTCGCCTTGGGCCTTTAAGAACAAGTGGTCTGAGGGTTTTGCAGGTCTTAAAAAGTCAGATGATTTTGGCTACATAGGACAACTGGTTGGTTATTCTGTTGCTCAGAAAAAAGAACCCGGTGGCTGGGTCGTCGTAGATAAAAGCAGCGGCGAGGTAAAAGTCGTTGAGGTTGATCTAACTAAGAAGGAAGTCAAAGGCATTCTCGGGGACATGAAGTCTACCGTTAAGGCACTGGACGGTGACTTTAAGCGCTGCTTCGAACCTGAAGACGAAACCTTTCGTCGTAAGCCTACAGGATCAAAGCGTCTGTCTACTACCTGTGGCTTCTGTTCCTTCACCTCATCGTGCTGGCCTAATGCCAAATTACTTCCCCAGACCGGGTCACAAGCTAAATCACCACGTCACTATTGGTACACTGAGTATGAAGGTGAGAAGCTCTAGATGGCTATCAAAACTTCTAGTGCCAAACAGAAGGGCCGCAAGCACCAGCAGTGGACACGGGACCGACTTCTAGAGCTTTTTCCTACGCTCGAAAAAGATGACATCCGATCCACATCAATGGGAGCTGGGGGTGAAGACCTCCAGTTCAGCCCGGCAGCACGTAAGCAGATTCCTATCAGCGTAGAGTGCAAGTCATACAAGGCCTTTGCCATCTATAAAGTGATGGATCAAGCATCCGAGAATTCCAAAGAAGGCATTGAACCTGTGGCTGTCATTAAGGCCGACAGAAGAGTGCCATTGGCGGTGGTTGATGCTGAGTATTTCTTCAAACTTCTAGCAAAGTCAGGAACAGTATGAAGCCCGAGGATCTACCAAACAACTCAATGATGCTTCTAGTTGAAGTGCAGAACAACGGTGAAATGTCGATCTTGTCTGGAAGCAACCTTGACGACGACATGGATGAGGAAAACCTAGATTTCCTAAATGACATAATGACCGGGATGTTTATGTCTTTCGACAGCATGATCAACCTCTACGCATACATCGGATCGATGGCCCGTGCGTCTGAGGATTTGTATGATGAACTGCATGGGCAAGACCTTCAGCTAGAGCCTGATGAAGAACTTATCAAGGCTATTCGTGATTCAAAAATAGTCCCCTTTGATAAGAAAAAACTTAACTAATGCCAGATAACGTAAACAGTCCCCCCCACTATAATCAGTCAAACATTGAATGCATCGATGTCATTCGTGAGTCCCTCGGGTCTGCCGGGTTTCAAGCCTACTGCCACGGCAACGCACAGAAATACCTCTGGCGTCACAGCTACAAAGGTAACCCGGTTGAGGACCTTGATAAGGCCATCTGGTACATGACCCGGCTGCGAAACGAAATTCTAGTAGAACACGGTAAGGATGAGAAAAACCATGCAATTTGAAGACTACCAAACACAGGCATCCAAGACCGCAATCTATAGTGATGCTGACGTAATCATTTACCCAGCCCTCGGCCTATTTTCAGAATCAGGTGAGGTGGCAGGTAAGGTGAAGAAGGTCCTTCGGGATAATAACGGTCAATTTCTTCCAGAACATCGTGAAGCAATTGCAGACGAGGTTGGTGATTGCCTTTGGTACATCGCTTCACTCGCAACCGATCTAGGTTTTGGCATGGAAGAAATTGCCCAGCGAAATTTAGATAAACTCAACAGTCGGATGGCGAGAAACGTCATCCAAGGTTCAGGCGATAATCGATAGGGAAAATAATGAGCAGTTTTAAATCAAATCTTAATCCAGCATTCAGGTCCAAATTTAGTGAAGACATCTTCAACCATAAGTATAAGCATGAAGGTGCAGAAACGTGGGATGCACTAGCCAAGACATTGATTGACGATGTCTGTGGTGACTTTCTTCCACAAGAGGAACTAGACCAGCTCACACAGTATGTGCGTGAGATGAAGTTTATTCCCGGAGGACGCTACCTGTATTATGCAGGACGCCCTAACAAGTTCTTTAACAACTGTTACCTTCTCAAGGCAGAAGAAGACACTCGTGAGGATTGGGCCAACCTGTCGTGGAAGGCTGAGAGCGCCTTAATGACAGGCGGCGGCATTGGTGTGGATTACTCTGTATATCGTGCCAGCGGTTCTCCTATTGCTAAGACAGGTGGTCAGGCAAGCGGTCCTATCCCTAAGATGAACATGCTGAATGAAATTGGCCGCCGTGTAATGCAAGGTGGCTCACGCCGTAGTGCTATTTACGCATCCTTGAATTGGAAGCATGGTGATATTCATGAATTCCTAGAGGCTAAAGATTGGGCCAACATGCCCGTGGGCAGCACTGGCAAGACGCTGTGGGATATCAAGCAAGAAGACTTCAACTTCCCTGCCCCATTAGACATGACAAACATCTCCGTTAACTACGACACGGAATGGCTGCTTAACTACTACAAGACAGGTGAAGTTGGCGAAGTGTTTATGAAGAACGTGCGTCAGGCCATGCAATCCGCAGAGCCGGGCTTCTCGTTTAACTTCTTCGACAAGGAGAACGACACACTACGCAACGCCTGTACCGAAGTAACCAGCGCAGATGACTCTGACGTGTGTAATCTAGGTTCCATCAACATGGGCCGTGTGCGGGACATCGATGAGATGGCTGACCTTGTCGCATTGGGTACGAAGTTCCTGATTTGCGGCACCATGAAAGCCAAACTGCCTTACGCAAAGGTATATGAAACCCGTGAGAAGAACCGCCGTTTAGGTCTTGGTTTGATGGGTATGCATGAATGGTTAATTCAGAGAGGATCTAAGTATGAAGTTACTCCAGAGCTGCATTCTTGGCTACAGGTCTATAAAGGCGTCAGTGATAAAGTATCGAAAGAAACAGCAGACGAGTTCTCAATATCCAGACCCGTGGCCAACCGTGCCATTGCACCCACTGGAAGCATTGGCATATTGGCTGGCACCTCGACTGGCGTTGAGCCTATATTTGCTGTTGCTTATAAGCGCCGTTACCTAAAAGGAAACACACGCTGGGTGTACCAGTATGTTGTAGATAGTGCTGCACAAGAACTCATTGACAGATATGGCGCACAGCCGGATAATGTTGAGAGCGCCTTGGATTTAGCATCCGATTATGAACGCCGCATGGCATTTCAAGCTGACGTACAGGACTACGTTGATATGTCGATATCCTCGACCATCAACCTTCCTGCATTTGGGAGCAAGTTGAACAATGAGAATACGGTTGAAACCTTCGCTAATACGTTGGCTAAGTACGCACCAAGACTCCGTGGTTTCACTTGCTATCCTGATGGCAGTCGTGGCGGTCAGCCTCTCACTTCCGTACCATATAACGAAGCCGTAGAAAAACTCGGAGAAGAGTTCGATGAACACATCGAAACTCACGATATCTGCGACATCTCTGGAACCGGAGGTAGTTGCGGGGTTTGAGCAAGACGGGAATGGTCATAGCACATAGCCGGGGAAAGGATGCCTTCACAGAGGGCACCTTCTCCTCACCCTATGCTCTTGGCACAATCAAACACAAAGAATGGCAGAGGGGTTTCGATGAAGCCTTCTCCAAACACCGGGAGGTGTATGATGTACAAGGAATTCAATCTACAAACTCATTCAAAGTATGATGAGGCCGCAAGGTCCAAAGCAAAGGCGTTTTGGAAGTCTAATGGATACAAATGCACCGACAATGAAGACATCTACGGGGTAGATCTAATCGTTGAAGGTAAAGGGCGTAAGTTTAACTGTGAAGTAGAGGTTAAGCAGACGTGGCATGGTTTAAAATTCCAGTATGACACCCTACACATACCAGTACGCAAGGCTAAGTTCCTTGGCGATCCCACAACATTTATGGTCTTTAACGCTGGCTTACATCGAGTGGCTGTTGTTGGCCGTAAGGCTGTGCAGGAAGCACCCAGAGTTGAAGTTCCCAACCGTGAGATAGCGTTTGGTGAGCGGTTTTTCGATGTGCCTGTGACACAGGCCAAATTCTTCACGATAGGAGCATAACATGGCTGAAGAAACCAACCAAGTGACGAAGGCACTGAATGACGCCATAGAGGCAGACCTTCAAGCAGTAGTAGTATCCGGCGTGGATTCTAATGGTCAGATATTTATGACCAGCTCGAATTCATCCCTGCCGTTCATGCATTGGACGTTAAATAGATCAGTGTTTGAGCTAGGTTTGTTTGAGAAAAACAATGCGGCAGAAGCAAAAAAAGACCCGGAGTCTGTTGACCCCGAGCCTGATAAATAATACAACATAGAGGAGCGGTTTGGTCACTGCTCTAGTTAGTTAGTGAAGCCCTCGGATTTAGGTCCGGGGGTTTTTCTATTGTGGTGCCAGAACTTTATCTGTTTGTTCATCTACGCTCTCAGCGCCAAGGTAAGTTCCCCGAACCGCAAGTGGCGTCAGGTCAGATACAAGGTCTGCCATACTGCTAAATATACCCATTGCTTCCTTGTCTTTTCCTTTAGCTATTAGCTGTAGCATGCGGTCAAATTGCTCGGGACGTGCCACTAGGATATCCATAGTTTCCTTCGCAACTAATTGGATGTCATCGACCACAGGAGTTAGAACTGCCTTACTAATGTTTTTAGCAATTGTAGCTTTTGTATTCAGTACGCCGTAACGTAGAGTAATCATCCTTTCTGATAGTTTAATAAGCTGAGCGTCGTATGGTGTGTTAGAGCCAAATCCCTCACCTTTAATAGACCGGGAACCTGTCGAAATGTCCTGAAGTTCTAACATATGTAAGAACTGCGTCTTACGGTCTGGATTATTCTTAAATATTATATCCAGACTGTTTCGGAAAGGATTGGCCGGGTCTTTCAAAAGCTCCTGAATTTGGCGTCCAGATACATCGTTAACTGCTTGAGTAGGGTCCCCAGATTTTAGGGCCACCTTCCTAGATAGGAATACTTGTTTCCTAATAAACTCAAGGTAAGCAGTCTGTATACCTGCGATAACTAGATCACCATCCGGTGATTGAGCTGCCCTTTTCATCAACTCATCAATAGTATTGCCTTGACCTATAACCTTGCTGAATATCTCATTGAATGCAGCCTGAGGTTCCTGCGTGATCTGGGGTGTATTTCCCGGAATAAGATTGTCTACAAACTTGGCAGCGGCATCAGTTCTGGCGGAAGCTAAAAAGTCAGAATGTTCTTTAGTAAGGTTTTTTACCACAGACTGTGCATCCGTTAGACCTGCTTCTAGATTTTTAAGCTCCCCTACTACAGTTCTAAACCTCTCAACCACATCAGGTGCCAAATTTTCTAAAACATCCAACTGAGGTCCTAATGCATTAATCATATCTCGTGCATTGGGGGGTTTACCTGCTTCTAGGTTTCGAGCCATGAAGTTCATAGCCATGCCAATGTAAGCCTGTGCCATCTCTGAGGTCACATTCTTATCTGTGCCTGATTGAAGTGCGGCTATGAATGCTTTCTGGTAATCATCTATGTTTTCCATAGACGAGGTTAAAGCAACTTTACCTGCGGCGTAGGCATCGGCCATGCCGGGGGTTAATCCCGTCACTGTTTGGCTTTGGCCTTCTTTTCTAAGAGCTACTTTAGCTTGGTCCTCAAAGGCCCGTAGTGGCTCTGTGGTACGGAAAGTCCCATCGTGCTTGCGATACAGATCAAGAGCGTCAGTAAATGCTGGGTCGCCTACATTATCAGCAATCCGGTCTATGCCCTGAACAAAACTCCGAAGCTGACCTCCCTGTTCTCGTGTTAAAGGATTGTTGAATAGTGCCTCTGCACGATTTGATAGCATGCCACGAAGGTCGGTAAATACCTCCTCCATAGACACGCCCTGCATATCCAGACGTGACAGCATCTCCTCTACGCTTTCGTACACAAGATCACCATTAGGGGCTTCCGCCACTCTAGGGGTCATCTTTTCAATTATACGGTTAATAGGATCTGATACCGTACCCGTCTGGGTGATGGACTTAATGAAGTTAGGCCATTCGTTTGCAGGTATAAAGGATGTGGTTAGCTCGTGAAACTGGTCTACTGGAAGCTCTACGTCTTTGGGTAGGTTTTTCCAAGCATCACGGTAGGTGGTGAATGATTGTTTCCATGAATCGTATAGCTGTTCCCCGCTCATGCTATTAATAGCACGGCGTTCTGCAGCATTTGAACCCAGCTGGTTGTTTCGTGCGGCATCCATAAAGATACCCAGCACATCATTGTTATTCTTAAACTGATCTAGAGAAGCACTAACCGCATCTGCTGTTGCCTGTGCATTAGATACTTTAAAGGCCTTGTCAGTTGCTTCCATAGCAATAGGGCCACCTAGACCTGCGGCTGCATCTCCTACAGCATCGGCCCCGCCTAATTCGTCCATTGTGTTCGTAATTGCATCCTCAAAGCCTTCGACAACTTCGGCATCTGCGGTTCTTACCGACGGACTTTGAAGTCTGCTTCGGTGCAGATCAATCATCTTTAAAGACATGGAGTTTGCTAGTTCATCCGCAAACTGTTCATAGTCATCAGGACTCATTAGCGACTTCTGCCAAGCATAGGCACGGTCTACATATTCCCTAACACCCTGACGTACTGCATCTACAGAAGTACGTGGAATCTCAGTTTTACCCAGTAGAGGAAAGAATGCTTTTGAATTGTTTCGTATCACCTCGCCCAAAATAGCCGCACGTTCCGCAAATATCTCTGCAGGTGCGCCAGCCACGTTGGGGTCAAGTCTTGTGAATACTAAAGCACCAATGTCACGCTCAATCCACTTTGTAGTTAAACCAGCTGTACCCTTAAATATTGCTTTAACAGGTATGGCCGCTAAACCTGCAATTTTACCCAGAGTCATAAGACCGCCTGAGAAAGCTACATTATCTGCAAAGTTAGCAATATTGCGATTTTCTTCCGCATCGTAGCCTAGCGCTTGGGCAATATTATCACCAAATAATGGCTTGGCTTCTTGCGGTGTTGTAGCTGTAGTGCCGAGGTTGGCACCTGTACCTAGTATGAATGTTTTAGCAAACACACGGGCAGCATCGATCATCTCTTCTGGCTTCTTCTTGCCCATCTTTGACCATGTCTTTGCTACATACCGGGCCATCTTAGGAGATAGGTTGTATGCTTTCTCCAGCTTACTAGCTAAACCTACGCCGCCTACAGAACCAATAAGCATAGATACTACTTCTTGGCCCAGCGCATCGTACTGGTTTGTCGGCGGTACAGTGGGGAAGTTTTCTTTTACATAGTCTGTTTCCGGGTCAGTCCCGATAAAACCGCCTGTAAGTTCACCAATTTTATCAGTGACACCCTCGCCTACACGCCCAAGGCCTTTAACGGCCTGTGCTGCGCCCCCAGCAATACTGTTTATCACCTTAGAGTTCAATGCGTTAGGGTTAGGCACTATAAAGGTCTGTTTGTTACCCTCGGCATCCTTAGATACCTGTGTGCGCACGGACTCACCGCCAAGGGCACGGATTATACTATCCTTACCTTCAACTTCTGTTCCAGTTTGTTCGTAAATGGTTTTGTTAGTAGCATCTACCGACTCAATGAACCGATCCCGCTTTTCCTTTGGACTTAACCTCGCAAACCCCGGGTCAGTCATAAGGCTCTTGTATACTGGGTTTTCAGTATCAATGCCTGTAACGCCTAACCTAGTTAGGATGGAGGGTCGTTCATAGTAATCTGCGATAGACACCGGGGGCTTTTCGTCAGGCTCCTCCTGACTTGTATCAAATATAGAGTTGAAGTCTTCTTCGGAAGTGTCTTCGTCCTGACTTATATCGAACAAGCTGTCAAAATCTACGGTTTCTATATTAGACATGACTACTCCTCCGGCTGTGTATCAGAAAACAAGAAAGGCATGGTTTGCCTAATGTAGGCTTCGGGATATCCTCTTCCTGTTAGCTTCGTTATAACTTCTTCTGAGGTGAACTTTCCATCAGCTATAGCATCCTCAGTTCTCTGTATTGTTTGCTGTTTAAAGACATTGAGTCCCTCAGGAAGTTCTGGGGCAGCTACTGGGGCCTCTATCACAGGCACCACAGTAGGGGCATTATTCACAGTATTCACAACGATAGGAACCTTACCTTGCGCCCAACCATGAATGTCGGGCATATTGGTCAGTGTCTTGCGTAGGTTTGCAAAATACTCTTCTGCAGTATTGAGTTCGTTACCAAACTTTGCACCATATCTTTCGGCTTCTGTAATAAGCGTTTGACCTCTGAGTGTCACCGCCGCAGCACTTGCTTCAAGCATACGATCCGAAGCAAACTTCTGAAGACCTTTTGCAAAGGTGTTGATGTTGTTGCTGGTTAAGAGTGAGTTGCGGATGTTTTTGTAGTCTTGGTTAGAGAAGCCATTGCCTGTCTGTCCCAGAGCTTTACCCGCAGCAAAGATGTACTGGATGGAAGCACCCATGAATTGCTGGTAAACAGAAGCTGTCTCAGCGTTCATTATACCCTGAGATACCGCAGTATCTAGGTAGTTGGTGATTTGTCCTGCCAATGTAGTGTCATTAACAGTATCGTCACCTGCAGCATTTCCAATAATATCTAACATTGCTGTTAGTTCGTTACGCCCAGATACAAACAGAGAATTAACTTTCCCTGCAGATGTTAGAACGTATGGGTTTTGCCTTGCTAGTTCCTCTAGCTTGTAGCCCATAACAGCCACGTTTGTAGCCGCTCCCATTAGCTTTGTTTGGTCGGAAAGTAAGGTAGACGCTCCTCGAACAGATGCTGCCTTACTCTTGTCTAGTTCTTCTGTCTGGACTGAAATAGGATTAGGTATTACCTTACCGCTGGAAATATCGGTATATACTATTTCGCCTTTTTCATTTGTACCCTGTGTTGCTGAAACAACCAGCCCCACGTCAGTAGTAACCGCATAGGTTTGATCGTTACCACCAGCTTCAGATGCTATAATAGATGTCATTTCCACTGGGTATATGGTTTTCAGATAAGCGTCTGCAGCAGCCTTAACTTTAGGATCAGTAGAAGTTAAACCTAAGGTTGCGGCGGCATGTTTAGCACTCACGTTAGATCTTGTAAGTGTGCTTGATTTAGACCCATCCAAGTTTGCTTTGACTGCCGCAATCATATCTTGCTGCTCTTCAGGTGTAGCATTCTTCCATGAATCTTGCTGCATTAGGACTGATACAGATAGTCCTGCAAAGCTGGTAGGTGCTGACTCTGTTTTCGTCGAATTATATATTGATAAGAGGGCAGTCCCCTCTGTTTTCTGCCACAGTTCCCATGCAGCTTTTTTGTCTTCCGGTGTTGCAAATGTTTCGTTAGCGTAAATATCCTTACGGGCGTTGTACTGAATAGTTTTATAAGAGTCTTCGTTGAATACGAAGTCTGCTTCTTTTTGAGCACTTTCAACTGTTTCCAGAGCCTTAATCCTAGAGGACAGTGCGCTTCTGTAGATATCGGAAAATTCAACGCCTTTACCATTGAGATCAGCCTGAATACCTCTACCTTCTTCTGCAGTATCAAACGTAAGTGCAGGTAGGGAAGTATTTTTTATATCCACCATGTATGCATTTGCACGGGCGACCATGTTCTCTAGAATAGATGTTGCTACGTTTTCGTACTTTGGATCGTCATTAGCTGTTTCTACGAACTCGTTAAGCTGGTTTTCATTCATAATTCCTATGTCAGGAAATAACTGCAACTGTGTCTGAAGTTTCTCCAGCTCAGTTCTCATAGCTATAACTTCAGGATCATCTTGCTTTTCGAGATTTAATGCCGCTAACGCAGCCAATACCTTCTCGGAATCATCTACCTTTGTTACATCAATTCGCTCACCTAAAGTTTTAGATGTATCCTTGGGGTCCTTAGGTATAATCATTAAAGTCCCAACAGCATTAACTACGGTGTCTACTGGTGCAGACCCCTCTGTTCTGGCTGCGTTAACTTCGTTAACTACAGTAGTTGATTTTGATGTATTGGTGCTGGTAAGGCCAGAAGCAGTTGTTGGATCATTGCGTCCTGTAAGGTTTTTCCACTTATCTACCCGTGCTTTAACCCGAGAATCTCTCTGTTCCTGCTGACGGGCACGTACCCGATCCATCCATCCACTTCCTAAACCCGCCTCTTGAAACGGCTCAAAAGACAAACCTTGATCCGCACTTTGTTCAGAAACGTCCGATAGTAAACTATCGCTAGTGTTTAGTTCCGGTTGGACAGAGCTTAAAACAGTATCTGTTTGGGTTTCTACCGAGGAGGTAACATCCGCACCATCCTCGGGGACTTCTGGGGCCTCTAGAGGGTTTACCTGAGTGCCATCAGGTTTATTAACCCGCAACCTGTTATCATTAATTCCTGACTGAAGGTCTGTAGCAATATTGTTAGCTGTCATTCCACCTACTAAACCTTGGTATATATAGGCTTCCACACCATCAATTCCGGGATACATTGCGGCCAAAGCTGCTGCTTTTTTCCGGTAATCTTTTCCCTTAGTAGAGGCTTTGGCTTTGGCTTTTTCACGGTCTTGAATGTCCGTAACAGCCAACTTAAACAAATCGTCTTCTCTTTTGTTTCGTGCAGCACGAGCCTCGGTAAAACTGGATGAAAAGGAGTCAGCAAAGCCTGTCGCAAATCCTACTAGACCAGCACTTGGGCCATCATCATAATACTTACGGAAATCGCCAAACTTATATTCACTGTAGCTCATCTAAAGGCCCCTCTTCTGCATTTAAGCCAAGCATCTCTGCTTGCATGTCTTCGTCTGCGGGTTCCCCTGCTAAATCAGCTTCAGGTGCCATGAGGCCCATCATATCTTCTTCAGCTTCCTCTTCTTCCGGCACATCCTCTTGTTCCGGTGTAACCTCGACCAATCCATCACGTTCCATTAGTTCTGCAATGTGCTGTACGTCTTCTTTTGTTGGGACTTCTGTGTTGTCTTCAAAGCCCATTTCGTAGTCGATGCCGAGTTGTACGCACATGAGTTCGATTGCCCGGGCAGTAGGACCTGCCATCAGGATGCCGAAGTCTATCGAAATTAAACCGTCCATAATGGAACGGCTAATAAAGAAGTCTGTCATAGTCGTTACAGAGACGCCGCTAGACACCATAGTGTCCAATCCTGTTTGCGTCTGTGGCTTCTTAAATGTTCTATCAACATACTTTAAGAACTGATCTGGATGATCATATTCAGGTGGTCGGTGCCACGATTGATTTCTTGTATCTGAGAGAAAGTTTTCACCGGGGATAGGCATATCAAGGTTTTCCATTATCCATGCCCTCCTCTTCTAACATTTCATCGTCTAGACGCTCACCTGCATCATCGCCTTTTGTGTCTTCCATGATGTCATCTTCTAGTTTGATGAAATACTCAGGCGTATGTTTCATGTCAGGGAACTGTTCCATAAATTCTAACGGAAGGTTTCCGGTGTAATACTCCCGGACAGACGCCCGGATTGCTGCTTCTAAATTCATTGCAACCTCTCATATCTAACTGCTAAATACCCGTTAGGATGCACATGCACAGCATTCGGGAACTTCTCTTTTGCCTCATCAGCCATAACGCCTACGTTGCTTTGCGAACCAGCTCCCAGCTTTTTAGCTGTGTCATTCCAATCCCACTTATATAGGGCAAGACCTGAGCTGTGATTTCCAATACGGCGTACATTTGTTTTGAGATCTGGGTCAGATGAAAGACCGAGAAAGGGCAAGATTGAAGCCATAAATCCTGTACTCCCGGCTACTGCTGAGCCTGTAGTTACTGCTCCAGTTCCTGCTGCAGTTGCAGCAAACATACCACCTTCCCCAAACATGCTTCCCAATACTGATCCACCCATCTGGCCAAGGGCACTAAATAGGGCACCTTTCTTCGATGCTTTTGCTTGCATGGCCGCCATCTGTGCTTCCATTTTCATCTGGAACATCTTCAGATCACGGTCCTTCTCACTCTCAGAAGATGTGGCCAAGTAATTAAATTGCATATCAGCACGGTTCCACAGGCGGTTGTGCTGCTCTGACGTAATGCCCAAAATGGTTTTAGCGTCCATCTGAGCTGCCGAGAATTGCATCTGTGTATTTGTGTTCATGACTTGCCTACGCCATGCCACGTTATCTTGATCAATCTGATGCTGGTGTGTCTTTTCAAACTCAAACATACGTTGCTCAGATTGCTGATTAGACCGGGCCATTGCGTTAGTTTCACCTAAATTAAACTTCTCAAAGGCGTCCTTCATCTGTGCAATGGCAAGGCCAGTATTTGTTGAAAGGGTTGAGTACCACTGCTCCCGATCTAGCTCATTTGTAATATCAAAGCGCTGGGCCAGGTTTGTTTCTTTTGCATCTTCAAACAGGGCCAAATACCGCTGGGAAGCATTAAGCATACCAGACTGTTGTTTGTTGCCTAAGTTGGTTAAATCGAGCCGTGCAATCGTAGTGGCGTTCTGCAAAAGACCTTGAGTCTTCTTGTCTGCATTGGCTATCTTTAGCTGCGAAAGGATACGTGCCTTCTGCATGAATTGATTGTTCTTGGCAGTCATGTTCTCGGAAGCAATACCATTCATGATATTGGCTTCTTTATCAGCAATGCCGACAAGGTTGGACATCATCGCAGTAGCCAGCTTGGCTGTAATCTGCTGAGAGTCCGCACCCTTAATGTTTAAAGATCCCTTAATCGAGTTGGCCATGTCGGCCATAAACCCGGGGATCTTATACTCACCTGTATTAGGATCTACGAAGTGTTTCTGCAATAAGTCTAACTGACCTACAACAGTACGCTTGCTATCAACGAAGCCAAACTCACCTAGATCTCGGGCAACCATCTTACCTGCAATGGTGCTGGTATCTAAGACGGTGGATGTATTGTATAGGGCCACATCGTTAAGACTGTCAGTCGCAGCATCGCCTTCAAGGGACATCTGCGTCTCATCAATATCTACTAAAGAACCTGAAGATGCCGTACCTTGAGCTGCTGTAGCCTGTGTGCCTGACTCATTGATGGCATTGGTCACAGACGCAGAATTATACCCGGTCTGTGCTGTAGGCGCTTGAGGCATAAGATTGGCACCCGCAGACGTAGTGCCTGTGGCTGCGTTGACATTAAATTGATTAGCGCTTCCGTAATCAACCTGATTGCCTTGTGTACCGCCTGAGTTGGGGTCCATAAAAGGTATAGTCTGACCGACTAGCATACCTTGATTAGCTGCATATGCAGAAGGATTATCTAAAATCTTCTGGGCTTCTAACACTGTATCAGTGCTGCCCACACGCCTGTCGCTGTATCGCTGACCCATAAACTGTCTGCCGCCAGTAAGGCCGCCGGGTGAAGTTACATCAATCGCCATTTTTATCTCTTTCCTTCTGACAAGCCTTTACTTCATCCCGCAGTTTCACATAGTCAGAAACAACCATAGGAATGGCCGTATGTCCGTCAGGCAGAACAGCAAGTTCCACTGACAACTCTTCATTAAATTCGCTGGAATACTGTTTTAGCGGCGGACAATAGACTTCTAATTTAGTTCTATAGACCGTCTCGGCGCAGCCTTGTAATAAGGCCATCCCGGCTACTAACAGAAGTATCTTCTTCATGCTCTGCCATCGCTTTGTAAAAATCTGAGGCCTTTGTTTGGGCCTGTAATTCGTCGGCAAGAACCTTCTGCTTTTCTATCTTCTTTCCATCCTTGCGCCCTAAGACGTAGAGGATAGGAAGTAAGACAGCTAAAGCAGTTATTAGGTATAGTTTAATCTTGCCGACGATAAACATCAGTGAATGCCTTCTTTGTTGTCCTTCCAGCGGGAGTAAGCCGCCAGAGCTATGCCACCAATGGCGCACAGCAAGAAAACAGTTTTAAGCATTGGGGCGTAAGCTACGAGGCCTTGGATCTGGCCAGCCACTTCGTTTAAACCAGTGGCAGCACCTGCAATTCCAGCCCCTGCCATTGTCTTAGATTTAGCTAGGGATTTAGGTGATTCCTGAGTTGGTCTTTGTGTCATCAGGTCGCCGCCATCAGACGCCAGTATGGCATCCATAGAAAACAGCGCACCTTCAGCAGAACGGCGGCGTGTCAGGCCACGTAAAGGAGTTAACTTCCCCTCTACTCTGGCCTTGTTCCACCTATTAAGTTGCTCTGGAATTTCATCGTACAGGCCCTTGTTCAGACGCTTTAAAAGCGTACTGGATTTGAAGTTGCCTTCGCCTACGTTGAAAATCCATGACACTAAACTGTCGTACTGGTTCTGTGATAAAGGTACGTGGACAAAACGATGAATAGCTTTTGCATGAGTATCAATGTCATCAATTAGTAGCTGTTCTGCTTCGGCAGGAGTGATCTTCATTCCTGATCGAACACCCTTGCAGCTCCCATATCCAATTGTCCACTTTCCGGCCACGCAACGGTAGCTGTGTATCAGCCCATCGTTACCCACCTTATGTAGGCCTTCGAACTTTTTGATGAGGTCTACGCCTGTTTGGCTTACACTTGTTGGTATCATAAAATACCCCTAAGTTCGAGCATAGGGACTACGGTTCACCGCTGGCGAAAGAAGTCCTGTATTTGCTATTGAGCTACCCTGAACCGATCCCATCATGCCCATCATGTCTTCGATGTTATAACCTACTTGGTTAATACGGGTACCTTGGGCGTCGAATGACGATACCAAAAGGTTGCCATTCTGATCGATGTCTCGCTGGACAGCCATGCCCATATCATTAACATCGTTCCTGATTAGCTTGCCGTTGTCATCAAATGCACTTGTCATAGCCCTGAAGCCTTGAGTTGTTTGTGCATCTAGGCCTTCCATGCCGGAGTTAACAAAACCCTCCATAGAACCTAGACCTTCCATAAACTCTGTACGGGCCAGCTGTGCATCCGCAGACGTGGCATCAAAGCCTTGCGCAATTTCGTAGGCAGCGTTGTTAACTGATCCCTTTACGGTAGTGAAACCAGAATCCATACCACCTAAGACTGCGTCTTCTACGTTACCTAATGCACCCCGTGTAGAAGTACCTTGACCTGAAATGTCCCCGGAAAGTGCGGTGCCTGTATCTCCTACAGCCCCACGGGTTTCTGCAGCTTCACCGCCAATAGCACCTGCCAGATTACCCTCAGTAATACCCAGCGCCATGCCAAGATCATTTCGGGCACGGTTGGCCAACATAGTATTATCGTCGTAGTCGCCACGGAAGCCTGTGAAGTCTCCCTGTAGATCTGAAACCTGACCAGAGATGCCTGTTTGACCCTCGGACAAAGTACCAAAGTAATCAGTTGCATTAGTGTTACCTGCATCAACTGCAGACTGAATGCCTGTCTGACCAGCGCCTAAGTCTGTGCCAATTTGATCTAGGGAGTTGGTAGTACGAGTATCGAAGTCGCCTATATCGGTACGAGTATCTACTGCTTCTTCGCCTACTTTTTCCATAATATCAGTACGGTTTGTACTGAGTTTGCCTACTAGATCTGTGAAGTAGTCAGCAGCTTGAGATGTAAGCCTACCCTCTGCGTCAATGATTTCATCATTAGTATCAGAAAATGCCCGACCAAGATCGATATCTTGTTGGTCTATTCTATTTGTTAGATCAGAGCGGGTTGTACCTGCCGAGGATGTGATATCACCAGACATATCTCCAAACTGAGTGTTACGGTCAGCTTGAGCATCATCAAAACCTTCATCCATATTGGAGAAACCACGAGTAACATCTCCCTGAATAGAACCTACATCGGAGCCTACGTCACCAATACTGCCTGTTAGAGCCGTGAAGTTGTCCCCTAGATTGTCTTCAGCAGTGCCTATACGTGTTAGGCTGCGATCTAGCGCATCACCGATATCATCAGTAATGTCTCCTTGATTAGCAAATACAGTTCTAAACTGAGGATCTCCGTATTCACCTACTGCTGTCTTAATTTCAGCTAACGAGGGGCCACCGCCGCCGCCGCCGCCAGTATAAGTAATTAACCCAGAACGCCGCATGTGAACGTAGCGCATAGGACCAAATTGTTGCATGAATAAGCTCATGTTTATATCTCCATATCGTATACTTGATACAAGTGCCTATAGCTACGTCCCGTATCGCTGGTTAAATTTCGGAGCCTTCTTTCCCAGCCCCGACGACCCCATATTTGGATCGATTTGCATCCGTTCCTTTTAGCAAAATTCTCTAGAAGGACGTGATTGGTAAGCCATGATGACCAGAATTCTACGGAACCTCCGCATGTCTGTATCAGTAGGATTTTGTTTCTAGTGTGATGTATGAACCGGGTGACAATGACTGTGGCTAGGTCGCCTTGCTTGTCCACACAAACCCAGATGTGAGCTTTTTCGACTAACGCCAGTAGGGCTAAGTCAAAAGTGTTCATCTCTCCTGCAGAATGTTCCAAAGCAGCCTCAACATGAGGTTTTAGGGAACTCCACTGTTCTAGTATTTCTTTGGGGGTCAGGAGAGATGGCTGATAATTAATATCATTCATCTATATTATACCGCATTTTGTGCCACTAAGGCAACATGAGGTGAGTTATAGACACTTAGTTAAGTGTTGGCAAGTAGATTATGCAGCGTCTTCGACGGCGTCATCTAAGCTCTTAGTAAGCATATCGACAAACGCCTGTTTGCCAACTTGTAATTGATCCAGATTAAACTGAGCAGAACCCATCT